>OLQI01000011.1_pt1 | contig 263514 bp, 232 predicted proteins | sample 1672171 | NCBI WGS metagenome assembly OLQI01 (sample SAMEA3136655, study PRJEB25190) | human gut metagenome
CTCGCTTATGCTTAGCACAGTAGTGTTATCGAACGAGAACCAAACTTGCCGAGGTGGGGGAGGATGTCACGGTAAGTGGATATACAGTATATTTTTGGTCTAATGAAAATAATGAACCGATTCATGTTCATGTAACTAAGGGAAAACCAACACCGAATGCAACAAAAATATGGCTTACAAAATCAGGTGGATGTATTGTAGCCAGTAATGGAAGTAAAATTTCAAATAAAAATCAAAGATTAGGTATTACTTAATGAATTATATTTTACCAAAGTCAGCTCCCAAAGAAAGAAGATACCCTATATCTGTGACCTTAGAGCATGTTTGAAAAATCATTCCTACAACCTGCACGCCTCAATTTACGGTATATTTTGCCTTCATTCAGTTGACGTAGCCCGCTACGCCGCCCTCATTCAGGCGAAATCTCCCGCAAATTGCGACGCACATCTTACAGAAAGCATTTTTCAAACACGCTCTAGAGCGAACATTCAACCCGCAGTGATAGAGTCACAGATATAGGGTATCTTCTTTCTTTGAGTGCGTCTGTTTAGCTATTGAAATAAGCTATTAATCTAACAAATCATGTTTATAATATCTTCAATGACTTCTTTAATATCATTATAAGAATCCCATTTTTCAAACAGCATCTTATCAATCGTAGCAGAAGCAAACTTCGCTTTCGTTCGAAGCTCATTATCTTTGATACAGTCAAAATCTGCCGTATCCATATCACCACATACTCTGCTGAAGTTCACGCAGGCAGCGAACCCAAAGCATTCTCGTAAAATATCAAGTGCCAGGCTTTCTTTATAGCCATTTGTAATCTTATATTCAAGCTTCGCATCTTTTTCCCAGTATTCAAAGAAAAACTGAATATAGTAGGTATACAGCATCTCGATAAGAGAGATGAGGTAAGCGACATAGTTCTTCCGGTGGGTTTCCGTATCAAATGGACGGAACGCTGCGGAGCAGGCCTGGGAAATAATATTGGCGATGATGAATCCGAGGTCATAAGAGAATGGTGCGCCGAAAGTATATTCCATATCAATAACTTTCAAATGTGTATCATCTGCAAAGATATTAGAGGTATGGAAATCGCCATGAATCAGTGTTTCTGACTTGCTCATAAAGAGGTGACGCAGTTTATATCTCTGGAATTCAAGGTTTGGGTCAAAACGAATCGACTTGCAGTATTCTTCAAATTCCGGGCCGCAGGCCGCATCGTAATGGTCGGAGCCAAAAATATGAAGGAAAATACCGTCCTCCATAACAACACGCAGTTCTGCATTCATGAAATGAGCGAGCAGCTTGCGGTATTCTTCTGTTGGAAGATAGAATTCTGAAGTATAAAAATGTGTGGCAGCAAGATATTGTGCGCCCTGTTTTGCCAGTTCCGGGAAAAGATGATTTTTATTCATCTGGAAGCGGATTAACTTCAGGTTTGATACATCTTCCATAATAAATACATTATTCTCCGGGTCACCAAGATACAGCGCCGGAACGTACTGAGGAACGATCTTTGCACGAAGTTCCATGATTTCATACTCGAAGCGGTTACGAGTAGGGGTTAGGGCGCGCCCACGGCGCTTTAAGTGCTCCGTAGACTGCTTTACAATATAAGAATATCCATCGGCATCACTGACACGGAAAACGTAGTTACAATAACCGTCACCTTCCACGTCTTCACCGAGGTCGCCTTCTCCAATCATAGAAACTTTAACCGGCTCTTTTAACTGCAGGGAAGGCACATGCTCTTTTATGTAAGAAAGAATATTTTCCTTTGTAAGAATAATCATAATGTGCCTCCCTTTTATAATTTCAAATCTTTAATATTTCTACAGTAGATTTCTTCTATAGTAAGGATATCCTGGATAAATTCATCAATAGAATTATAAGATTCCCATTTTACAAGCATTTCCCTGTTTAAAATGATAGAGAAACATTTAGCATTGTGACGCTGTACATAATCGTCAATATCATCGTAATCCGGATATGGAATAAGATCGCAGATACGACCAAGCATTGCACTTGCAGCGAATCCAATAAATTCACGAAGTGTAGTCAGGCAGAAGTCTTCTGCAAGACCAGGAATGTTATGGTATTCGACTTTGGAATCTTCTTTGCAGTACTGTGTGAAATATTCACAATACTTCACATAGGTTTCACGAATCATAAACAGACAGTATGCTTTAAATTCCTTACGAGCTTCTTCTGTCTCAAATGGACGGAAAGCAGCGGCAGCATACTGTGCAATAAAGTTCGCGGTAAAATATCCCATATCATAAGCAAATGGTCCGAAGAACGCATATTCCATATCAATAACCTTTGCCTCAGTCTGGCTGGCAAAAATATTGGAGGTATGCAGGTCACAGTGAATCAGACATTCGCCCTTAGACATAAAAAGATGTCTCAGTTTCTGTCTTGCTAAGAGAACAGCAGGGTCTGCACAGATTCTCTTGGAAAATGTAACAAATTCCGGATCAAGAGGTCGTCCAACCGTATCTTCTGGTGTAACACTTGTGAGGAACATACCAACTTCCATAATCTTTCGCATAGTTGTATTCATGAAATGAACACTCAGATCACGAAAACGTTTTGTATCTAAATAATATTCAGAAGTGTAAAACTGTGTTGCTGCCATATATCTTGCAATCTGGTCTGCAAGCTTTGGATAAGTAACACCCTTTAAAAGCTGGAAGCGGGAGATTCGAAGATAGGAAACATCTTCTGTAATAAATACACGATTCTCCTCATCACAGTCATATAACTTCGGAATCAGGTCCGGTACAATCGCAGCACAGATCTTCATAGCATCGTATTCTAACTTATAGCGGTTTAAATCCAAAGTAAAACTGCCCTTAGAACGAGATTCCAGAGTAGACTGCTTTACAATCAGATGATGCACTCCATCAGAAACACGATAGACAAAGTTAATAAAACCATCTCCATCTTCTTCTACAGTACCTTCTCCAATTGCAGAAACCTTAATATCTCCATCAGGATTAAAAAAATCGAGCCTTGACTTCACATAATCAACGACATTCTCCTTTGATAGTGTAATCAAGCCTACCACCTCCTGTTCTAATCAAAATAATCATCGGCATAGCGGCCTTTATTCTCTTCCCTGTACTTATTCACCATATCGTGGAATCCCTGAGACAAAGCCTCCACACCTTCTCCGGTATAGGAACTCACCTCAAAAATAGTCGTACATCCGGCAAGCTCCAGATAGGAACGAGCCTGCTTTGGATTTGAATCGTCTTTGTCAATCTTTGTGATAACACCGACAACCGGCTTCTCAAACTTACTTGTAAGCCCGCCAGAAAACCAGCAATCCTCACTACTGGAATCCTGCACCAGCCCGATAATATCCGCATCGTGGGAAGTAATGGTTAAAGAACCCCAGTATCCCCTCTGCTGCATATATTCACCCGGTGTGTCAATAAAATTGCCAATATACTCCACTGCCTGCGTCTTATCATACTTAATCTCCTCATCAATAAGACGCTGAATTAGCGTAGTCTTACCCGCTGCCGACGGACCAATCAACATAATTTTCATAAAAAAATAATCTCCAAACTAAAGTGTATCTAAATCAAGTCTTCGTAATAGAAACCGTATCAAAACCAAGCTTATTATAAAAAGTAGTAATAACACTGTTAAGCGCAGACTCCACATTAGAAGTAGAACCTACAATAATAACAGAACCGGAAAAACGGTCTACAAAACCTAACTTAATAGAAGCCGCCTTCGTACAAATATCTGCCGCAATAATTGTTGCCTCAGAAGGAGTGATTGTCAAAATACCGATCGCATCATGATAATCATCCGGCAGACCAAGCTTCTTATAAACAGAAGCCTTTGGACGGGTTACCATATGAGCAAGCGTAATCTGCTTACCCGGAACATACTCCTGAATAATACGGGACTTATCATCTGAATTAACCCCGTTATTGATCATATCCTTCGTCATGGATTCCTCCTTTCGTTATCCATCAATCTGTCTTTTGTAAAGTGCACTATCCAGAAAAAACTTTCTATGTTAGTTGATTAAAAATCAATGAGACAATACACTAATTTATCTCAGTAATCCATCTCAGCAGTTCATTTCACAGCTAAAAAGTAGCCACAGAGAACAAGATTTGTCATATTAATGCAAATAAATGTAAAAAGCAGACCAATGCACACACTAATCCATCATGATTTATGCTATATGTGTATATTATATAAAAATGTGCCCTTAATGTAAATGTAACTCCGTCATAAATTACAAGTATTCTTTTGTGATTTTACAAGAGGGAAAGAAACAGATAATTACTATTTAATTCATTAAGCAACTAACAGACGAAGCCCGCTATGCCGCCTTCATTCAGGCGAAATCTCCCACAAATTGTAACGCACATCTTGCAGAAAGCCTTTTTCAAACACGCTCTAGTTATATGAATCAAAATTTTTGCATATAATATACAATGAAGAAATTAGCTTTATACATCCTTTTCATCTTTGGTGCGCTTCTCATCCCCACCATCGCAACCATTCTCATCTCCGGGAATATGGGTGTTGCGGATATAAAAATGGGAATTACTGTTGAGATGAAAAATGGAGAAAAGATGGACGGAGAACAATTTGTCATCGGTATGGCTGCTTCCGAGTTATCCTACATAAAAGAGGAGGAAGCATTGAAAGCGTGGATGATTGTTTGCAGAACAAATTTTGTGAAGGCAGCTTCCGGTGAAAGTAATAGTAAAAAAGTAGGTAGTGAAACAGATATGACAGTTGCACAAAAAACGAGAAATATAGCAAATGCAGCAAGTACACAAAATTCAGGTAATACAACAAATGTAGTCGGTATACAAAATTCAAATAATGTAAAAGACGTACAAAGCACAGAAATCATAAACAGGAAATATCAGAATATCAGACAAGAAAATCTAAATCTCGATTACATTTCCATGAAAGAATTAGAAGAGAATAATGGGCGGAAAGCGTATTTGGAAATAAAGAAAAAACTCGAGGATGCTTCCGATGCAACTTTTGGACAGGTGCTTACTTACGAGAATAAATATGCCGATGCACTTTATCATGAGGTTAGCATTGGAAAAACAGTTTCTTCAGAAGAAATGTACTCCGTAGCCGTACCATATTTGATCAGTGTGGACAGCAGTCAGGATGTAGAATCACCAGATTACATGGATGTGAAGGTTCTTCCTTATGATGAGGTGCTGCAAAAACTTACAAAAGCAGACAAGAGCGGAAATCTTGCAAAAACAGATAAAAGCCAGAATATAAAAATATTAAAAAGCAGCCTGAAAATCACAAAACATACCGAGAATGGATTCGTACAGGAAATTACAGCAAAGGATAATAAGTGGACAGGAGAAGAATGGAAGAAAATCTTTGCCCTGAATTCCACCAACTTCTATTTAGAAAACTATAACGGGAAACTCCGCATGGTCACCGTCGGAAAAGGTCACGATATGGGAATGAGCCTTTACGGGGCAAATGCGTTGGCGGAGAAACAGATTACGGCAGCAACGATATTATCGTATTACTATCCTGGAACGAAGGTTGTAACTCCTGATTTGCCGCAGGCAAAATAGACGCCCTCTGGGAATGAAAATAATCCTTATTTGTGACTTTAGTCGCGGCGGTTTGAATACTCGCTTATACACGCTCGTATCCAAACCTTGTTCCGAGGCCACAAATAAGGATTATTTCATTCCCAGAGGGCTGTGTTTTGGCTAACTATGCAAACTCAGAATTTATTTTGAGAAAGATTTGAGGGAGATTTATCTTCAGGAGTTCATCTGATTTGCAGCCTCACAAATCAGGATTTTTTGAATAAATATATTTACAAATAAAGAAAAATATGGTAATATATAAATGTAAATAACCATTAGGTATATAAGAGGGAAAGGATGGTGTCGAATTGCCTGTTAGAAATCAAGTGAAACCAGACACTATACTAAAGACTTTCTGGAAGAATAATCAGCGTTAAAAAAGGATGACCGTCTGCATCCGGTAATAAGTTTATGTATATACTATGGAGAAAAAGAATGGGACGGACCATTTAATTTACTAGATATGCTGGTAATACCAGAATATTTAAAGCCGTTAGTATCTGATTATAGAATGAATCTGATACAGGTAAGACAAAGCGAAAGTCTCTGTTTTCGAAATCAGGATATCAGCATAGTATTTGATATGATACGTTCTATTTATAATAAAGATTATGAAACATTTCACGAAATGTATAAAGATAAAACAATGTCAACAGAATTAGGATTGGGTCGCAATGGTTCGTCTATTCATTGCCTCAGCAAAATTCCATGTATAAATTTCATTTTTCTGGTAAAGACTATACCCAGAGGTGATGAAATGAAAAGACCAAATAACTTATTCCAAAAAAAATATATTTCAAGTTTGGTGATTGCAGCTTTTTTAATCTTATCAGTGCTTACTGCCTACAATATTAAAATAGGCAATGCCGATGGGGGCAAGTCTGATAACAAGACAAAGACAGAAACAACAGAGAAAAGTAACGATGTAATTGGTCCAGTGTCCGGGAATGATACAGGTTCAGCAACAAATTCAGCGGATTCCGCAGCGAATAATGATATGGATGTGGAGCCGGGAGCAGAAGGCCAGAACGGGACTGATACATTAGACAGCAATGCAGAGGATAACGGTGAAGGAACAAAATACAGTAATAATTCAGGGCGAAACAGTTCTTCAGAACAGGATGACGCAGATACAAAAGATGAAAATAATACGAAAAATAATATAAGTGGAACAAAAGAAAATGCAGGAAATAACGCAGAGAACAGTGGAGCAAGTGGTGATTCGGTATACAATTATAACGGAAAGAAAAAGTTAACCTGGCCGGTAATGGGCAATATTATTCTCCCTTACAGTATGGATGCGACAGTGTATTATACAACACTTGATCAGTATGCCTGCAATGATGGAATTATTGTTGGAGCAAAGGTTGGAGAGGAAGTAGTCTCTCCGGCGAATGGAAGAGTTGTCAATATTGAAGATACCGACCGTTATGGCAAAGTGGTAACGATTTTACTTGGGAATTACTATAAGGCATATTGTGGACAACTGGACAATGTTGACTATGAGATTGGGGATGACATTCAGGAAGGCGATGTTCTTGGAACAGTTGCAGAGCCAACAAAGTCTTTTGTATTAGAAGGACCGAATGTATTTTTTAAGATGACGTATAAAGATAAGACAGTGAATCCAGTGAAATATCTTCGAGTATAAGGAACGTCCGATTTCCCATTGCATATAGTAATATGAATAACTATTCAGAAGAAAAATGATTTTAGGAAAATCACTTCTGAATAGTTGTGAAGATAAGGAATTTGCAAAAATGAGTCTTATAAAAATACAGCCGGAATTTTCTAACATGTATCCTTCTCGTTTTTTATATGTTGATAACTAACTTTGTGTTTTTGCTATTTTTACGATATTGTATGATTTACTGATTGTTCCGGCTGATGAAAATAGGGGAGTTTACGAGAGTGAGCTCCCCAAAAAGAAAGTACAGATAGGAAAAAATGTGTTATACTAAATCACAAAATTCATTATGACAAGAGGTAGTAGCAAAAGATAATAGGATATTTTGGGGTAAAGAATCAAATAATAAAGTGCTTGCGATAAAAAGTAGTGGCAGGAAATAATAAAAAGTTTGAATTGATAAACTGTAGAAGAAAATCATAAAAAAGGCAGAAGGATAAAACAATAGAAAAGTAAAAAAGAAAACAATAGAAAAGCGATAATTGGTAAAAGATAATGAAAGAAACTGACAAACAAAACCAACATCAAGGAAACTATACATACATTGTAAAATGCAGTGATGAAACTCTGTACACCGGCTGGACGAATAATCTTAAGAAAAGGCTGGAAGCACATAACAGTGGGAAAGGTGCCAAGTATACGAAGAACCGCCGCCCGGTGGAGCTGGTGTATTTTGAGGAGTATGACACGAAGCAGGAAGCGATGAAAAGGGAGTATGCGATTAAGCAGCTTTCCAGACAAAAGAAGCTCGCTCTTATTCGTAGCCACCAGAGCATTTTTTAAAGATGTTTTGGGAGATAGCTGTGAATGAAGCGAGCTTTTTCTGAATCTTTATTGATTTAATCATATAAAGTGTGTTATAAGTTATCTTGAGGTTAGATAACTATATGGACGATAGCCTTTTATATGATATAAATTAATAGTCATGTAGCCTGTTATCAATAACTGAAAAATGTAGCAGCAACCCTACATCAAATAAGCATACATAAAGATGAAGTGACAAATGCTTCCGCCCATAACGAACAGGTGGAAAATCTCGTGGCTGCCGAAGTCCTTTGGAAGCTTATCAAAAATCGGAAGCTTTAATCCGTAGATAATACCGCCGACAGTGTAAATGATGCCTCCGGCAAGGAGCCATGCAAATGCACTGGCTGGCAGATTGGCAAGGAGTGGCTTGAAGACAAGTACACATGTCCAGCCCATTCCGATATAGATGATAGAGCTTACCCAGTGTGGGCAGTTAATAAAGAATATCTTTATGATAATGCCGATGATTGCAGTAGCCCATACAAGGACAAGCAGCGGAATTCCCTGCTTTCTATCGAGTGCCAGTAAGCAAACTGGTGTGTAGGAACCAGCAATCAGCACGAAAATCATGGAATGATCGATTCTTCGGAAGAAAAGATTTACCTTTTTTGAAATATCCAAAGAATGGTAAAGGGTGCTTGCTCCGTAAAGAAGAATCATGCTGCTGATAAATACACTCATGGCAAAAACAACGATGGAATTATTCGTGTGTACTGCTTTGCCGATAAGTGGAAAAGCACAGATAACTGCACCGATCATAGCGATTAAATGAGTAATGGCACTGCCGGGATCTTTAAACTTTTTATTTGTTTTGTTCATAATGATAACCTCCTGTCATAGAATATGTATTTCTGGAATTTTTCTTGCAAAAAAGAATACAGAAAGATTCTGAGAATACATAAATGGATAAGTGAAAATAATTTTTCTTATCCTGAATGGAATTGCAGCTTTTCAAAACATTGCATTCACACGATTTGAAAGGTTGTATATCCGGTTAAAAAATTAAAATCCATATAAATGTCATACAACGTAGTTTTAAAAACCATGTATCATTAATATGAATATTATCACAAGGGGTTCGCAATTTCAAGAGGGGTTTTTGAGAAAAAAATACGAACAAGAGAATTTAGGCGAATAAATTAGAATTTAAGAGAAACAAAGAGTAAATAAACAAAAAGTAATAAATATTGACAGGGATGCGCTCAAAAGTTTTATTAAAAATAATGTAGATATATAGAAGACAAAACTGATATGTTTAAAGGATAATTGAAAAATAGCTACAAAGAGTAAATAAAGTTAATATAAAACAAAGACAAAAGAAAGAAGAAGAGGATTTACCATGCGAATTGGAATGGCTCAGATGGACATAAGCTGGGAAAATATTGAAGATAATAAGGAGAAAGTAGAACAATTTTTTAAGAAAGCCGAGGAGAATCAGGTAGACTGTCTTGTTTTTCCGGAAATGACGCTGACGGGTTTTTCAATGAATGTGGAAGAGACAGGAGAAAAATCCGAAAATCAGAAACATTTTTTTGAGGAAATGAGTAAAAAATATAAGATATTGACTGTTTTTGGATATACAGAACCGGTGCCGGAGGAACGTTTGAAGGAACATCCAGACTGGAATCATTATTATAATCGCTTAGGAATCGCAGAGAATGGAGAGATAAAGTTAAATTATGCGAAGATTCATCCATTTTCTTATGGATTTGAGGGGGAGTACTATCAGGGCGGCAGAAAGTTAAAGTCTGTGGAATGGAAAGGAACAACACTTGGAGCGTTTGTCTGCTATGATTTGCGGTTTCCAGAGATTTTCCAGATTAGTTCAGAAAAGAGTGAGATTATTTTTGTGATAGCGAATTGGCCAAAGTCAAGAATCGACCAGTGGGATACGCTCCTTAAAGCAAGGGCGATTGAAAATCAGGTATTTATGGTTGGCGTAAACCGAACAGGAGAGGGGGATGGCCTGCATTATAACGGACATTCGGCTATTTACTCTCCAAATGGGGAGGCGGTGACAACAATCCGAGAAGAAGAATGTTTGCTGATTGGAGACATAAATCCAGAAGAAATCAAAGAAATGCGCAAAACATTTCCTATGAAGAATGACAGAAGGGAAGAACTTTACATTAAAATGTGGGAAAATGCACCGCATCAATAAAAAATGTGGAAAAGTGCTGTACTTTAGAAGAAAAAAGGCGGTAATTTTCTATTTGACGGCTATTTTTACCTGTGCTATGATAAATAAGAAGAAAATGTAGATAACAGTTAAAGACAAGAGTGCCGTTAACTTAGCTCTATTTCCTGTTGGATGATAGAGCTTTTTTTTTGCAATAGGAAGTTTATAAATTTTTTATAATTCAGATTCAATTATATAAAAATTATGGTTTAAATGCATGGGAGTATAGTTGCAGTTTTATAAAAAATTTAAAATTTTTATTGCATCCTTAAAAATAGAAAGAGAGACATTACATGGAGACAGTAAAATTTACAGAACTTGATATAAAACCGGAAATTTTAAAAGCGGTTGCTAACATGGGATTTGAGGCAATGTCCCCAATCCAGGCAAAAGCGATTCCGGTAGAACTTTCTGGAAAGGACGTAATTGGACAGGCGCAGACAGGAACAGGTAAGACTGCAGCGTTTGGTATTCCTATTTTACAGAAAGTGGATCCTAAGCTTAAGAAACCACAGGCAATTGTTCTCTGTCCTACAAGAGAGCTGGCTATTCAGGTTGCTGATGAGATTCGTAAGCTTGCAAAATATATGTCATCCGTAAAGATTCTTCCAATTTATGGCGGACAGGAGATTTCCAAACAGATTCGTTCCTTAAAGGCTGGCGTACAGATTATTATTGGAACACCGGGACGTATGATGGACCACATGAGAAGAAAGACTGTGAAGTTTGACAATATTCATACAGTTGTATTAGACGAGGCAGATGAGATGCTCGATATGGGATTCCGTGAGGACATCGAGACAATCTTAAATGGTGTGCCGGAAGAAAGACAGACAATGCTTTTCTCCGCAACAATGCCAAAGCCAATCATGGAGCTTGCAAGAGCATACCAGCAGAATCCAGAGATTATCAAAGTGATCAGAAAGGAACTGACCGTTCCCAATATCACACAGTACTACTATGAAGTCCGTCCAAAGAACAAGAGCGAAGTATTATCAAGACTTCTTGATATTTACGATCCAAAGCTGTCTGTAGTATTCTGTAATACAAAGAAGGGTGTAGACGAGTTAGTTGCAGACCTTAAGGGAAGAGGATATTTCGCAGAAGGGCTTCACGGCGATATGAAGCAGACCATGCGTGACCGCGTTATGCACCGTTTCAGAAGCGGCAAGACAGATATCCTCGTAGCGACAGACGTGGCTGCCAGAGGTATTGACGTAGACGATGTAGATGCCGTATTTAACTACGATCTTCCACAGGATGAAGAATACTATGTACATCGTATTGGAAGAACTGGACGTGCCGGAAGAACTGGTATGGCATTCAGTTTCGTTGTAGGAAGAGAAGTTTACAAGTTAAAAGACATCCGCCGTTACTGCAAGGCAAAGATCAAGGCACAGCCAATTCCATCTCTTAACGATGTAACAGAGACAAGAGTAGAGAAAATTTTTGATCGTATTGACCACTATATCGAAGACCAGAACTTAAACAAATACATTGACATGGTAGAAGAATTTGTAAATGAGAAAGACTACACAGCAATGGACGTTGCCGCAGCTTTCCTTGCAGAGATTCTTGGAACTGCAGACGGCAAAGACGCTGGAAGTAATAAAGAAGACTTTGGAGATACCGGTGCAGAAGAAGGAATGGTTCGTCTGTTTATCAACATCGGAAAGAAACAGGGAATCCGTCCAGGTGATATCTTAGGTGCGATTGCTGGAGAATCCGGAATTTCAGGTAATTTAGTAGGAACAATTGACTTGTACGATAAATATACTTTTGTAGAAGTACCACGTGAAGTTGCATCTGATGTATTAGAAGCAATGAAAAACGTAAAGATTAAAGGTAAATCAATTAACGTAGAACCGGCAAATAGAAAGTAAAAAACAAAGATTCAAAGTCTGTTCGTGAGAGTGCAATTAAGATATTCATTTTTATGAATACTTTCGGTATTGTAAGTTTTGGCGATATAGCTCATAAAGTATACTTGGAAAATTTGCTTTTGCGAATAGAAATTTGAATTATTATAATAAATGTGTAAGTAGACAGAAATGAAAAAACAAACAGCAGAGGGGTAGTTATTATGGAGATGGTTCAAAATCTAATACGAAATCTTTCCGCAGCAGAGAAATTGCAATTTTACAGCTATCATACGAAACCAGTATTGAATTTCCAGGCGTTATTTACAGATGGAAGCAGCAACTATATGAATCCAGTCGAGCCAAAGACAGGAGACGAAGTTACTGTTCGTTTCCGTACCGCAAGAGAGAATGCAGAGCATGTATTCTTGTGTGTAAATGGTGAGAAAAAGGAGATGCAGATTGCTTCTAAAACAGAGCGATTCGATTTCTATGAGAGCAGCTTTTTTATGGGGACAGAGATAGCGGATTACTATTTTGAGATTCATTCCGGAGGTACCTGCTGTTATTTCAACAAGAAAGGCCCTGCAAGAGATTTAGAGCCTTTCTTTAATTACAAAGTCACACCGGGATTTTCTACACCAGACTGGGCGAAAGGTGCGATTTTCTATCAGATCTATGTAGATAGATTTGCCAATGGTGATACGTCTAACGATGTTTTAAACAGAGAGTATATTTATATCAATCAGCCATCGAAAAAGATAGATGACTGGTATCGCTACCCGGAAGAAATGGATGTGCGCAACTTCTACGGTGGAGACTTGCAGGGTGTTCTTGACCATCTGGATTATTTAAAAGGACTCGGAGTCGATGTCATTTATTTAAATCCAATCTTTGTGTCACCATCCAATCATAAATATGATATTCAAGATTACGATTATATTGACCCTCATTATGGAAAAATTGTTGTGGACGAGGGAAATACACTTCCAGACTGGGAAAATAATAACATGAACGCAAGTAAATATATTTCCCGTGTCACAGACAAACGCAATCTTGAGGCAAGTAACGAGTTTTTCATTCATTTCGTAGAAGAAGTGCATAAAAAAGGGATGCGAGTTATCCTTGACGGTGTATTTAATCACTGCGGTTCCTTTAATAAATGGATGGACGCAGAACGTATCTATGAGAATCAATATGGCTATGAAAAAGGTGCATTTGTCGATGCAAACAGCCCATACCGCCATTTCTTTAAATTCTATAATCAGAATGCGTGGCCGTATAACGATGACTACGATGGCTGGTGGGGACACAAAACCCTGCCAAAATTGAACTACGAGGAATCCAGACAGCTTTATGACTATATTTTAAATGTAGGAAGAAAATGGGTTTCCCCTCCGTATAATGCGGATGGATGGCGTCTTGACGTAGCGGCAGACTTAGGACAGAGCGAGGACTTCAATCACCAGTTCTGGAGAGACTTCAGAACGGCAGTAAAAGAAGCCAATCCTGAAGCTATCATTTTAGCAGAGCATTATGAGGATGCCGGTTCCTGGCTTATGGGTGACCAGTGGGATACCATTATGAACTACAGTGCATTTATGGAACCAGTTACCTGGTTTTTAACCGGAATGGAAAAGCATAGCGATGAACGGCGGGGAGATCTTCTTGGTAATACGCAGGCATTTGTAGATGCAATGGTATATCATATGTCAAGATTCCAGTATCCGTCACTCATGGTTTCCATGAATGAGCTTTCTAACCACGACCATTCCCGTTTCTTAACAAGAACGAACCAGACTGTGGGACGTACTGCAAGTATGGGAGCGGAAGCCGCCAACCAGAATGTTAACAAAGGTATTATGCGTGCTGCTGTCATGATTCAGATGACCTGGCCGGGTGCGCCAACCCTTTACTACGGTGATGAAGCTGGACTGTGCGGCTGGACTGACCCGGATAACCGAAGAACCTATCCGTGGGGAAGAGAAGACCAGAATCTCATTCAGTACCACAGAGATATTATCGCCATCCATAAGGAAGAAGAAGCTTTAATGAAAGGCTCCCTCAAATATCTTTATGGCGGCTTCAAAGTTCTCGGTTACGGACGTTTCACCGACACCGAGAAAATGGTTGTCTTAATCAACTCTGGTTTTGACGAAGCAAGAGTCAAAGTCTCCGTATGGGAGGTTGGAGTTACAGATGACGAAGAGATGGTAGAAGTCATCATGAGTAATGAGGAAGGATACACAATGGAGAAGAAAGTACATCCCGTAACATCGGGAGTGCTGGATATCACACTGCCTAGAGTATCGGCGATTCTTCTTAAAGCAGTAGAGATAGAAAAATAGTAATTTGTCGGGGTGAGTAAACAGACGAAGTGTGAGAATCCAATCCTCTATATTTGTGATTTTCGTCGCTACGAGAAGTAGTATTCTAAGAAAAGGTCGGTATTAAAGTTATTGATTTTGACTCAGTTGTACAAAACACAAAGTCATCAAAATCAATAATTTTAATACCGGCCTTTTCTAACATTTTATTATAGTCTCGTAGCTCCCAGACCACAAATATAGAGGATTGGATTCTCACACTTCTGTTTCTTGGCTGCCCGAGCAAATTTGTGGAAAGATTTGTGGGAGAAGACAGGAGAATAAAGCTATCTGAGAAACTAAATTTCAAAGAATTGACACAGAAATCCATAAGAAAAAATATTATTTTTACATATTAAAACAATAATATAAGTATCGAACTCTTATGACTCAACTTTTTAAAAAGCCATAATCTTCTGGCGATTCTCCAGATCACCCCAACGTGAAATAGTAATTCCATCTCCAGCCAAAACACAGCTCCCAAAGAGAGCAGGTATCCTATATTTGTGGCCTTAGAACGAGGATTGAATGCGAGCGCGGAGGCGAACATTCAACCCGCAAGTGATAGAGTCACAAATATAGGATACCTGCTCTCTTTGGGAGCGTCTTCTTGCCTGTGGCAATTATTATTTCACTGGCAAATTACTATTTCCACGTCATTTGCAATTGCCTTTTCTGTGCTACGCAATCAGCGAGATATAAGTTGATTAATGTTTGATAAGGAATCCCTGACTGCTTGGATTGTTCTTTGAAATAATCTATTGTGTCCACATCAATATTAATAGTAATCTGTTGTTTTAACTTCTTAGCATATGGATTCTTTCTGGCTTTTGTAAAATCATATTCATCTTTCATAATACATTCCTCCATTAAAATAGATTCTTATTATAAGATATAGTTTCTCTTACAGTAGCTTTTCTTGCAGATATAATGCGCATAATTGTATCGGATTCTCTATAGCAGTGACAGACAACCAGAAGATTAGCCTTTTTGCTAAGACCTAAAATTATGAAACGTTCCTCCTCTAATGAATGTTCTGGATCGTCAATGATTAAAGCTTCCTCATCAAAAAATACGCTTTGTGCTTCTTCGAATGATATCTTATGTTTTTTCTGATTAATTTTATTCTTGTTGTCGTTCCATTGAAATTTGATATCACTCATAATTATATTATAATTATAAAGTAAGAAAATGTCAATACAATTAAATTCTTGCTTTTCAGTTTTTCCTTATCTAGTTTCTTAAGTAGCCATAAACTTCTGGTGTCTCCTCAAATCCTCCAACATTAAATTTTCATTTTGCTTTAGTAGCCATAGCCAGCATCCCAAGAGAGCCGATACCCTATATTTGTGGCATTAGAACGAGATTGAATGTGAGCATATAAGCGAACATTCAACCCGCAGCGATAGAGTCACAAATATAGGGTATCGGCTCTCTTAGGGTGCGTCTGTTCTGCAAACAAATCAAAATTTAATAAAAAATCTCTTGATTTTTGAAACAAGATGGTATATAATACGATATTGTCAGGCGCAGTAATGCGACTTGAATGGGTGGATTCCCGAGTGGCCAAAGGGGACAGACTGTAAATCTGCTGCAAATTGCTTCGGTGGTTCGAATCCACCTCCGCCCATTCACTTGAGTAACATCAGGTGTAAGAAGTTACCGGAACGACCGGTTTTTTCTTTGCCGGCGTGGCGGAACTGGCAGACGCACAGGACTTAAAATCCTGCGGGACTTATACTCCCGTATCGGTTCGATTCCGATCGCCGGCATTATGAGAAAGCAGATAAGGCATAGATTTTTCGAAGTCTATGCCTTTTTTGTTATTTAATTAGATACACTATAGATGAAGCCAATAGAGTCTATGAGCTATATTTGTGATTTTATATGTAGAAAAATAGAGCGTGTTAAAGAAAATTTTTGTAATTAGCACATCCATTGAAAGTATTTTTAACATATTTAAAAAAAGAAAGAAGGTTACATATGGAAATAGAAATTTTAAGTATGCTTCAAAAAATAAGAACTCCATTATTGGACATATTTATGAGTAACATCACAAAACTTGGCAATGCAGGAATCGTATGGATTTTATTAACGATTGTGTTGCTGCTTATTCCGAAAACAAGAAAAAGTGGGTTGATTCTGGCATCAGCCTTAATCGTAGACCTGATTTTATGCAACGGAATATTAAAACCACTAATAGCAAGAATCCGCCCATTTGACGTAAACTCCGCCATTCAATTAATCGTAGCAAAACCACACGACTATTCCTTCCCATCCGGTCATACTGCCGCCTCATTTACAGCAGTAATGGCATTGTATCTTGCCGGAGAGAAAAAACTGTGGAAAATAGCATTAGTCCTTGCCGTTCTTATCGCATTTTCAAGGCTCTATTTATATGTTCACTATCCAACAGACGTATTAGGTGGAATCATAACTGGAGCTATTGCAGGTTACATAGGATACAAACTAACTTTTATTGTCCAGTCAAAGCACAGAAAGAAGCTGTAAATGGTTCTTCCCGATTACAGCTTTTTTCGTCTGTTTTTTTGAACAAAAAAGTTTCATAAGGAGGTAACAATGACACATTATCTTGAATATAGATTAGGCCCCACCGATGACGGAAAAGAGGTTCTTTTTCTGATGCAAAAGGTGCTGGGATTTACGACAAAAAAGGTTCGTTCTGTAAAACATGAGGAGTGGGGAATTCTGTTAAATGGGAAGAGAGTGACGGTTAGAGCGAGGGGAAAGGAAGGACAGCTCTTAAAAGTGATGCTTGAAGATTCGCAGGAAAAGCAGAACAAAATTGCATCTACAAAGATGAATCTCCATATTTTGTATGAAGATGAAGATTTGATTTTTGTGGATAAGCCGGCAGGAATTGTGTCGCATCCATCTAAGGGGCATTTGAGTGACAGTATGATTAATGGGGTGCAGGCGTATTTTGAGAATGAGGGACGGGAGAAGAACGAACGGAGTAATATTCATTTGATTGGACGTTTAGATAAAGAAACATCGGGAATTTTAGGAATAGCAAAAAACAGTGTGACAGCGGAGCGTATGATTAAACAAAGGCAGAGGGGTATTTTGATAAAAGAATATTATGCGTTGGTCAAAGGAAATCCTCCAGAAGAGGGAATTCTTGAAATTCCAATGGAAGAGATGCGGGATGCTCGTGATGGAGATAAGTTAAAAATGAAAGTGGGGAAGAGCGAAAATGCAAAAACAGCAAAAACATTTTTTCAAGTTGTGAAACGATTTGAAAAGTTCAGTCTGGTTTCTCTTGTAATTGAGACAGGAAGAACGCATCAGATTCGCTTCCATATGGCCTCGATTGGCTGTCCGCTTTTGGGAGATTCTTTTTATGGAGATGGTCCGGAACTTGGGATTTCAAGGACGGCATTGCATGCACAACAGTTGACGTTCACACATCCGTTCTGTGAAAAAGTAATGAGAATTGAGTCGGAAATGCCAAAAGATTTGTCTTTTCTTTTGCGTTAAAATATATTAGAATACTTAATGTCATGTAAAAAAAACGTAATGATTGTGTAAAAGCCTGAAGAAATCATTACAACATTAAGTAGAAAACAAAAGAGAGGATAATATCATGTTAGTTATGCTTACAGAACTGCTGAGTGGACTTGCACTGTTTTTATTCGGTATGAAGTTCATGAGTGAGGGGCTGCAGAAGGCTGCGGGTGATAAGATGCGTGTCATTCTGGATCGTGTAACAAAGAATCGATTCATTGCAGTTATTTTTGGCGCGATATTTACTGCGATTATCCAGTCGTCTGGTGCAACCACCGTTATGGAAGTCAGCTTTGTAAATGCCGGACTTCTTACACTGGAACAGTCCGTTGGTATTACATTTGGTGCCAACATTGGTACAACAATTACTGCACAGCTTGTTTCTTTGAAACTGACTGCCATTGCACCGTATATCATCTTTGCAGGTGCATGCCTGATGATGTTTGGCAATAAGCCGATAACAAGAAAGATTTCAGAGGTAATCTTCGGTTTTGGTGCGTTGTTTTTAGGAATTAACAGTATGACAGGTGCATTGAGCAGAATTCCGGAATATCCAGTAATCATGCACTGGTTTTCTTATCTTAAGAATCCATTTATCGCATTACTTGTTGGTTTACTGTTTACAGTAGCAGTACAGAGTTCTTCTGTAACTGTCAGTGTGCTGGTTTTATTAGCGGATTCCCATCTGGTTGGATTAGGAAGCTGTCTGTACTTTATTCTTGGTGCCAACATCGGTTCCTGTACACCAGCAGTTATGGCAGCAATGAATGCAAATAAGAATGCAAAACGTACAGCCATGGTACATTTCTTATTCAATGCATTAGGTATGATCATTATCGGAACGATTCTGTTCTTTGCGAGAAATCAGATCGTCGATGCGATTTCTGTTCTCGGTGGAGCAGATAATGCGAAACGTTTCGTTGCGAATGCAGATACAGCATTTAAAGTATTCCAGACGATTATTTTCCTTCCATTTGCATCACAGTTTGTAAAACTTACGAAACTTTTTATTCCTGGAAATAAAGAAGGTGAGGAAGAGGATAACGGATTACATCTTGAATATATCAGAAAGGCATCAAGCAAGTTTGTGCCATCTACAGCCGTAGTAGAAATTATTCAGGAAATCGAGAGAATGGCTGGTCTGGCCAGAGAAAACCTTGTTGCTTCTATGGAAGCATTAGCAGATAAGAATCTTGATAAGGTAAAGGAAATCAATGCCAGAGAAAAGATTATTGATTACTTAAGCAGCGAGATTACGGATTATCTTGTAGAAGTTAACCGTTATGAACTGCCGCTTGCCGATTCCAGACGAATTGGTGCTCTTTTCCATGTTGTTATCGACCTTGAACGGATTGGAGACCACGCAATCAATATCCTTGAGAATGCGGAGAAGAGAAGTCAGCTTAACGAGAAGTTCACCGGAGCCGGAAAGGAAGAACTTACAACAATGTATACAGAAGTTCTTCAGCTTTTTGATAAGAGTATGGAAATGTTCGTCACAAATAAAAAGGACAACATTGATGAGATCATTGACATGGAAAATGATGTAGATCAGATGCAGATTGATTACCAGAATCAGCAGGTAAAACGTCTGTCCAAAGGAGTATGCGGTGTAGAAATCGGCCTTATCTTTACCGATATGGTAATTGGTCTTGAAAGAATCGCTGACCATTCTACAAACATTGCTTATTCCATTTTCCATGAGAATCCGGAAGATGCAGAAGAACAGCAGAAAGTATTAGCAGAATAAAAAAGAATCGTGAAGCAGTGATGACAGTAGAATAGAGACAAAACGCATACTGTTATAAATGATAAAATATAGATTATGTTGTTGAAAAAACACATGTCGATTTATCATATGATTTATGATGGAAGCAGAAAGTTTTGGCTATGATAAGCCAGAATTGCTGACTTCACAAAAAAGTATAATTTAAATATCAAAAAAATAAAGGTGCATCGGGATTTTTATACAAATTCCGATGCATTTTTGTACTTTCTTTTATACGATGTAGTCAAAAATTTATATCAATGTATTGTTGAAAAAACATGGTGCAGGGCTTACTATATAAGTAGCGTATTTTGTACTATTATTGATACTACTAGACAAAGATATATTTTGGGAGGTATCTTATGTTAACAAAAATGATTGAAACATTAAAGAAGAATCCTCGTACCATCGTATACACAGAAGGTACAGATAAAAGGATTCTTGAATCAGCCCATCGTCTGACACAGGAAGGAATTCTCGGCGTTGTCCTTCTTGGTAAGCCAGAAGAAGTTAAGGCTGCAGCAAAAGCAGGTAACTTTAATATTGATGCCTGCCAGATTATTGACCCTGAAAATTACGAGGGAATTGATGCTATGGTAGCAGAGATGGTTAAGCTTCGTAAAGGTAAAATGACAGACGAGCAGGTAAGAGCAGCTCTTTCTAAGAGCAACTACTTTGGTACTATGCTCGTAAAAATGGGTGGAGCAGACTGTCTGTTAGGTGGAGCTACATATTCCACAGCAGATACTGTACGTCCAGCTCTTCAGCTCATCAAAACAAAACCAGGCAACAACATCGTAAGCTCTTGCTTCATCCTTGTAAGAGGAGACGAGAAGATTGCTATGGGTGACTGTGCTATCAATATTGATCCATCCGAAGATGATTTAGTAGAGATTGCTATCGAATCTGCTAAGACAGCTAAGATTTTCGGAATCGATCCTAAAGTAGCTATGTTATCTTACTCTACACTTGGTTCTGGTAAAGGACCTTCTGTAACAAAGGTGGCTAACGCAACAAAGAAGATTAAAGAAGCTGCTCCTGAATTAGCAGTAGAGGGTGAGATTCAGTTCGACGCTTCTGTATCTCCAGAAGTAGCAGAAGTAAAATGTCCTGGTTCACCAGTAGCTGGACAGGCTAACACATTTATCTTCCCTGACATCAACGCAGCTAACATCGGATATAAGATTGCTTCCCGTTTAGGTGGATATACAGCAGTAGGTCCTGTATTACAGGGACTTAACGCTCCAATCAACGACTTAAGCCGTGGATGTAACGCAGAAGAAGTATACAGCATGTCTATCGTAACTGCTGCATTAAGCGTTCCAGAAGAGGAAAAAGTAGACGAAGAAGGATTAGAAGCTATCGTAAGAGCGGTGGTAGAAACAATGCTCGCTGCTAAGAAGCTGGATAAATAATTCTGGGTTTTGGCTAAATAGACGAACCCCAACAGATAAAGACTCCCTATTTGTGACTTTAGTCGCTGCAGGTTGAATGTTCGCTTACACGCTCGCATCCAGCCTTTGCTCCGAGGTCACAAATAGGGAGTCTTTATCTGTTGGGGTTCTGTTTTTTGGAAGACAGAAGTTATTTTAAACGTTTTCCAAATTTAAATTTGTTAACTCTATGAGTGTGTTGTAGAATTATTTCAGGTAGCGACAAGAGCGAGTAGTTTTGAATTTGAGGAAGTTGGAAATATAGATAGCATTTTTTCTTCAAAAAGAAGTGTAAGAAGTAGGGTGGGAGTGGGGAGATGTAGGAAAGACTGTTATTTAACTTCCGAGCAAGCAGAAGTCTACAGCTCTCAACCCCAAAAATTCCCCACATCCTCTTGTTATTTAGCACAAATCTTGTTAAAATAATGGTGAAAGAATTGGAAGATATGTCAGTGTAACTGGCAAACAGAGAGAAATACAGAGGGGAGAAGAACGGTGTTAAAGGATTTTATGACTGAGTACAGACAAAAGCTTTGTACACCGGAAGAGGCGGTAGAAGTAGTAAAGAGTGGAGACTGGGTGGATTATACCAGCTCGCTCGGAAAACCGGTTCTTTTAGATAAGGCTCTTGCTAAGAGGAGAGACGAACTTTTTGATGTAAAGATTCGGGGGAATCTTGTGGAGGGGCCGATTGAGGTAGCAGAATGTGACGAGACTCAGGAACATTTTGTCTATCATACATGGCATTGTTCTGCTTATGAGAGGAAGCTTTGTGACAGAGGATTATGCTATTATATTCCAATGGTATTTCACAACAATGCTGCGTATTATAAGTATTTTTTAAATGTCAATGTAGTAATGGTCAGTGTCTCACCGATGGACAAGCATGGATATTTTAATTATTCGGTAAATACCGGAGTTGCCGGGCCTATTGTGCAGAATGCAGATGTTGTTATCGTAGAAGTCAACGAGCATATGCCAAAGATACACGGTGGATATGGAGAATGTATTCATGTGTCGGAGGTGGATTATATCGTAGAGGGAAAGCATGAACCTTTTACGACAGGCAAGCCGTATGTGCCGTCTGAGATTGACCGAAAGATTGCACAGAATCTTCTGCCGTACATATGTGATGGGGCAACCCTGCAGCTTGGAATTGGAAGTATGCCCAATGCTCTTGGAGAGCTGATAGCAGAAACTGACCGCAAAGATCTTGGAATGCACACCGAGCTTTGTTCCGATGCATATCTGCATTTGTATAAGGCGGGCAAGTTAACCAATAAAAAGAAAACGATTGACAGGGGAAAAGGCGTATTCGGTGTTGCCATTGGCTCTTCGGAGCTTTATGAATGGTTAGATGATAATCATGGGGTAGCAGCATATCCACTTGAATATGTAAATCGTCCGGACGTTATTGCCCAGATTGACAATATGGTTTCTATTAATAGCTGTGTTTCCGTAGATTTATATGGACAGGTATCGTCAGAAAGCTTTGGTGCAAGGCAGATCAGCGGTACCGGAGGACAGCTTGACTTTTTAATTGGAGCATCTTCAGCCAGAGGGGGAAAGGCATTTATCTGTATGAGCTCCACATATAAGGATAAAAGCGGCCAGCTTTTTTCAAGAGTATTGCCGCAGTTTAATGGAGATATTATCACTTCTCCGCGAAGTCAGGTATATTTTCTTGCAACAGAATATGGTGTTATTAACATGGAGGGTCGTTCTACATGGGAGAGGGCAGAAGGGCTTATATCTATTGCCCACCCGGATTTCAGGGACGAACTCATAAAAGAAGCTGAAAAAAGAAAGATATGGCGGCGTTCGAATAAGAGGTAGCCGCTCACAAAGACAGGGGGATTTATAATGAAGGTGAAACAGGTAACAGACGCTTCTTTCAAGAAGTATGGAAAGATTTTAACAGGAATTGATTTTTCAGAGATTTACAATGTACTCGAAAAGATTAAGTATCCAGAGACGGTAGAATATGCAGCTTCCTTTGGACCATTAGAAGAACCAGATTTCCGCCAGAAAATTTCCAATACACTTTACGGAGAACTTTCCGTAGAGATTGGATACTGTTGTGGACACAACAAAGTGTTGAATGCATTAGAATATCATCGTTCTTCCGAGGCAAATGTCGCTGCGACCGATGTCATTTTACTGTTAGGACAGCAGTCAGATATTACTGATGATTTCAAATACGATACCGCACAGTTAGAAGCATTTTTTGTTCCAGCAGGAACCGCAGTAGAACTGTATGCCACAACACTTCATTACACACCAATTGGAACAAAAGAGAACGATTACGCATTTAAGACAGGAGTTATTTTACCATTTGGAACAAATTTCCCGCTTGGAGTAAAGCTTGGAGCGGAAGCAGAAGAGGAAAAACTTCCAGAAGAGAAGTTACTTTTCGCCAAAAATAAATGGCTCATCGCCCACGAAGAAGGCGGGGAAGAAGGAGCCTTTATCGGATTGACAGGAAAGAATATTTCGGTGGATGATTTGGTAATTTAGTTACATAGACGCTCTCAAGCTGCTATTTAAATTTATCAGGGGAAACAGACGAACCCAAAGATAGAATATAACCCCTATCTGCGACTAAAGCCACAGATAGGGAATATTTTGCTTTCATGATTCGTCTGTCTGTTTGCTGTTCACTCAATGAATTTAATCAGTCATAACTTTCCAGAGAGGAGCAAACAATTATTATGCGTTATTATATTTCAGATCTGCATTTTTTCCACGAAAGTCTAAACACCCAGATGGACTGTCGTGGATTTAAAGACTCAGCCCAGATGAATGCCTATATGATAAAACAGTGGAACAGCAGAGTCCGCCCCAAAGACGAGGTTGTGATTCTCGGTGATTTCTCTGTGGGCAAGGCGAAAGAGACAAATGAAGTATTAAGCCAGCTTAACGGCACGCTTTATATGATAAAAGGAAACCATGACAGTTATTTAAAAGATAGCGAGTTCAACAAAGAACGTTTTGTCTGGATAAAACCATACGCAGAAATGCACGATAACCGCCGAAAAGTAGTCTTATCCCACTACCCGATATTCTGTTATAACGGACAGTATCGAAGAAATAAAAAAGGAGAGCCACTTACATATATGCTCTATGGACATGTGCACGACACAATGGATGAACAGCTTGTACGGCAGTTCTGTCAGATTACGAGAGAGACAAAGAGACAGAGTAAATATGATGAGGAACCGATGCCGATTCCCTGTAATATGATTAATTGTTTTTGTATGTATTCAGACTATGTACCATTAACATTAGACGAATGGATAGATTACTATTTAATTCATTAAGAACAGACGCCCGCGAAGAGATACGATATCCTATATTTGTGACTTTAGTCGCGGCGGTTTAAATGCTCGCTTAAAGCGCTCGCATCTAAACCTTGCTCCGAGGCCACAAGTTTTCTACTTGCTCTCAGGATATTGTAGATAGATATTTTTTTTATCTTACTATTACATATAGGCAGGTCAAATCATATCCCCTATTCCCAGTCATTTTCGAGTAAGTAGAAGACATCAGTTTCTGTCCCCAAATCCCCCAGTATCAATTTCTGATTTAATTCATTGTATCTAGCCAAAGTTATCTAGCCAAAGTCAGAAAAACAAGAGAGCATATAATCCCTATCTGTGGCCTGGGAGCAAGTGTTGGATGTGAGCGAGTAGAGCGAACATTCAACACGCCGCGACGAAAGTCACAGATAGGGATTATATGCTCTCTTGTTTTTCGTCTGCTTTTAGCCAGATACGAAATGATTAATCCAGAAAATGAACCCAGTCCATTATCATTTCATCTACGTTTTCGTAAAGTTTATCTATCTGATGTTCGTCAGGATTCTCCACAAAAATTCCACCAGTACATAAAACTCGCTGTCCGGTCTTTTTGCAGAGGCTTTCTGCAATATAAGGGCAGAATAAATCTTCTGGATTATCTACGTCTGTGATAACGGAAGTCTCGCATTCTACAGGGTCGGTATCTGGAACTGGTGTGGAAAAAGCGGTGCAGCCGAGACGGTTTTCTCCGCCGCAGGTAAGAAGTACATGAAGGTCATCGCCTACTGGAGTGATATCCATCTGGATAGAAGTGAATAGTAAAACTCTGTGAAATTTCATAAGTAAATCCTTTCGTTGATAAATATTGTGAACTCTTCAGCTCGTGAAAGCTGAAGTTTCTTGTTTTTAAGTATGTTGATATATTTAAATATCATCGGTGTTTTTGTAGTTTGTTTTGCTGTGTGATTTGCAATTCAATTTACCTGTTTGTATTATAACTTTCTCTGAAAATGTCCACAAGGGAAATATATGTTACAAATATATTAAATTTTTGTGTGCATTTTTTAATAAAATATGGTAAAATGATAACCGTGTTGTTTGTAATAGCATTTTAGAAAAAAGATAAATAATATGTAATTATTCGAGGGAGTGTTAGAAAAATATGAGTACATATCAACGTACAGGAAAGAGAATTTTCTTTTTTACTGTCTTTTTTATGGCAGTTTTGCTATTTGCAGGAAAGGGAAATGTACAGGCAAAGCGTAAGAGTGTAGCATTAAATAGGACAACAGTCACGGCTTATAAGGGGATGGCTCCAGTAAAGCTTAAGGTAAAGAATGTAAAGAAAGGAAAGAATATCATCTGGTTTTCATCAAAGTCATCTGTAGCAGAAGTTTCACAGGATGGAACGGTTACATTTCATAAAAAGGGTAACGCTATTGTTCAGGCAAAGGTTGGAAAGAAAACCTTGAAATGTATCGTATCTGTGTGTAGTAAAAAAGCATATAAAGCAGTAGAAAAAGCGAAAAAGTTCCATAGTGCGAGAAATATGAGTTACAGTCAGGGAAACAGAATGGGTAAGCGTTCTGCGGATTGTAGTTCATTTTGTGGCAGATGTTATCTACCACAGGGAATTACAATGGGAGGAAGTACCTCCTGGTGTAATACAGCAGCAGGCATGGCGCTCTGGTCTACTAAGAAGGGCAAAGTAGTAGCAAACAGCGGTGTGTCAATAGGCAGGAAAAAACTTTTGCCAGGTGATTTGGTGTTTTACAAGAAGGGATATAACGGAAGATACAAAAATATATATCATGTAGAAATCTTTGTAGGATATGAATGGAGAAATAATCAGTTAGTAGGATATACGATGTCTTCTATTACTGGAAATTACCCATCTATTTTAAAGAGAGATTACACTTCAAGAAAAGGAAGAGTTGCACAGATTGCCAGACCGGCACAATAAAAGTAAGGCAGGGAAATTACAAATAGAATCTCCCTGCCTTTTAAATATTCCAGAGCGTGTTTGAAAAAATCATTTCTGCAATCTGCACGCCCCAATTTGCGGTATATGTTTGTATATGCTTTTGTATAACTGGCAAAAAATCTTCTTATGAAATCAAGAATATAAAATTGACAGTATATGAACTATTTTTTACAGGACATTTCCGCCATATCATAGAGAACCTGGATAGTCTCATCGTGTCCATAGAAAAATGTGTTCACGCACAGATCGTAATTGCCGGCATATCCCCACTGACGGCCGGTATAATACTGGTAATAATTTTTACGTTCCTGATCCATTGTTTTTACTTTTGCAGAAGCAGTTTTATAATCACAGGAAGCAATCCCCATCTCATACTTTACTCTTTCTTTAAATGGAGCAGATAAGAAAATGGAAAGATGAGGGATGTTGTTATTGGTAAGAACCACATCGGCGCAGCGCCCCATGAAGATACAACTTTCTTGTGTGGCCATTTCACAGATTAGATTGCTCTGGGTAAAGAAAAGCATATCAGACTGTGTGGAGAAAAACTTCCTGGAAGCCTTTCCGATACTGCTTAAGATTCCACGGCTGCTGCCGGAACTGTCAATACCGTAATCTGTTACATCTTTGGAGTTTAAGCCCATTCTGTCACAGGCAAGATGAATGATTTCTTTATCATAATAAGCGATGCCAAGACGCTGAGCCAGTTCAAAGCCAATCGTATGCCCACCGGTTCCAAACTGCCTGCTGATGCATATGATTAAATGGTTATCAGAAGAAAAACGACGGGAGGCAACGGCATCATTATTATCAATGCTGTGAGGCAAGATAATCGTAGGATTGTAGGCGAGGATATCTTTCTCCAGTTCGTCATACTCCTGTTTTAATGGGGCGGCCTTTTCCTCGTCTCGGATTGTTCCGATCATGTTAGCGATTAGTGTCATCTCGTTTTTAAGAAAATATTCTCGATTTATCTTGAGTGCATCAATAATTTTCTCTAATGCGAATGATGGACTGGAAGGAAAGACACGTCCTAAAGTACTGCCTGTTGTCTCATAAACTTTTTTGTCCAGATTATAAAGCCGGTTAGCTATATTCCGTTCCTGTTCATCTGATTTTTTCATAATATACCTCCTCCTTGTTACATATGTGATAATTATACTATACTACATTTTTTAAGAAAATTACAGCAATTCACATATGTAAAAATGTAAAATTGTCTAGAAGGTGTTTGAAAAATCATTTCAGTCATCAATTCAAGAATGTCTCGGCATTCTTGCTACGAGATGCGCGTCATCTCACATCTGATATAAAATTAGAACCAAGAATAATAAAAAATAAAAATATAAAAGGAGAAAAAAACATGAAAATTCGATTAAACGAAAATGAGAAAGTAGTAAAGATGGTAAAAGAAGGTTTAAAAAAGAAAAATGGATATTGTCCATGTCGTTTGGAAATGAATGAGGACACGAAATGCATGTGTAAAGAATTTCGGGAACAGATTGCGGATGAGAATTTTGAAGGATACTGTCATTGTATGCTTTACTACAAAGAAAAATAAATACAATTTATCGTAAATGCTAGGTACTTCACCTGTGAATTAGTTTTATAAAAGAAAGGAAAGCAGTATGAAAAAAGGACAGAGTATATTAGGTATATTATTTTTTGCCTTGCTTTTTGGTTTGTGTTTTCAGCAGAATGCGCTGAACGTAGAAGCAAAAACAAGGGTAATACATAAAGATATTACACCAAAAGAAGCAGCATCAAGTGATTTAAAAGTGATAAAAAAGGTAACAAAGTTAGCAGCACACCGCTGGATTCAGTCTTACACAATGGATTCTAAATATTATTATTATATACAGATGACAAGCCCATATACCGGAAATCTGCGTATCACGAGAGTAAAATACAGAGGACTGGGACGCTACATAAAAGACCACATGGATTTGAAAAAATTTGGACATGCCACAAATCTTGACTGTTCGGTTTCGAATGGACAAACATGGCTTTGGACAGGCAGTGATTGTAAAGGGAATGATGTGTCAAGAGCAATTTCTGGGTTTCGTTATCAAAAAAATAAAACACTTCGAAAACACGGAACAATTCATTACAAAATTCCAGATGCCAAAAGTAAAAAGTATATGACGAATGTATATCCGGCAATCAATCAAAATAGTACGCAGATGGCAGTACGCTATACTTATGGCGGCAAGCAGTATTATCAGATTTATAATCTTGCAAAGGGACGATTTATAAATCCAAGAAATCCAGTGAAAAGGATCTGTTTGTCTGCTACCAGCGGGGATTTCCAGGGATTTGACCTGTACGGAACTTCAATCTATACAATCGAAGGCAGTCCGAGAAAGTCATTTCTCCTTGGTTATGACCGTTCCAGACGCTATCAGCCGACAAAAATCCGCCGCTATAATTATGCGGCAAGAAGCAAAAAAACAATAACAGTTCGTGGTGCAAAAACATTATCTTTCCGCGAACCGGAGGGAATAAAAGTGCTGGCTGGCGGACAGATTTACATGATGTATGTATCCAATACACTCACAAATCAGTCTTGTAATATCTATCGGGTGAAAAGGAAGATTTGAATTTGCCGCAGGCAAGGGGGAGCTGTCTTTGGCTGTCTGTGCAAATTTAACTTGGGAATTGTCCTTGCTTGATTATGTAGATTCAAAATTTCATGAAAAATAATATAACAGGGGCTGAGGGTTCGTCTGTTTGTTTCAAAACCCGGCAAATCAGAAAAAAAGGTAGCAATTCCCCTTAGTTTGCGATAAAATAGAAACGGGCTTTTGTAATTAAAAATAATTAGAAATGGTGCCTTAATATAATTAAAAATAAGTAGGAGAAAGGATTGCTATATCATGACAATTCGAGAGATTTATAAGAACAGTGAACAATTTTTAAATAAAGAAGTGAAGCTTGGCGGATGGATTCGCAGCATCCGGGGTTCAAAACATTTTGGATTTCTTGTGCTTCATGATGGAACATTTTTTAAACCAATTCAGGTTGTATATGAGGAGAAACTTGAGAATTTTCAGGAGATTTCCAAGATGAATGTTGGAGCGGCGGTGATCGTAGAGGGAACGCTGGTTCCGACTCCGCAGGCAAAGCAGCCATTTGAGATTCAGGCAGCTACCGTTACTTTAGAGGGAGCTTCCGCACCAGATTATCCACTGCAGAAGAAACGTCACAGCTTAGAATATTTAAGAACAATTTCTCATCTTCGTCCAAGAACAAATACATTCCAGGCAGTGTTCCGTATCCGTTCTATGGCAGCGTATGCGATTCACCAGTTTTTTCAGGAGAGGGGATTTGTTTATGTTCATACACCGCTCATTACAGCAAGTGACTGTGAAGGAGCGGGAGAAATGTTCCAGGTTACAACTCTTGATTTAAATAATATTCCAAAAGATAAAGAAGGAAATGTTGATTTTGCACAGGACTTCTTTAACAAACCAACGAATCTGACAGTAAGTGGCCAGCTCAATGCAGAAACATTTGCACAGGCATTCCGCAATACCTACACATTTGGACCAACTTTCCGCGCGGAGAATTCTAATACTGCCCGTCATGCAGCAGAATTCTGGATGATTGAGCCGGAGATGGCATTTGCAGACTTAAAAGATGACATGGAAGTGGCAGAAGCAATGCTTAAATATGTTATTTCCTACGTTATGGAGAATGCGCCGGAAGAAATGGATTTCTTAAACCAGTTTGTAGATAAAGGATTAAAAGACAGGCTGAATCATGTGTTGAATTCTGAATTTGGTCATGTAACGTATACAGAAGCTGTAGAAATCCTTGAAAAACATAACGATAAATTTGAATATAAGGTATCCTGGGGTACAGATTTACAGACAGAACATGAACGTTACCTCACAGAAGAAGTATTCAAACGTCCTGTATTTGTAACCGATTATCCAAAGGAAATCAAGGCTTTCTACATGAAGCTTAACCCAGACGGAAAGACTGTAGCAGCAATGGACTGCCTCGTGCCAGGTATCGGAGAAATCATCGGCGGCAGCCAGAGAGAAGATGATTATGAAATGCTTAAAAAACGTATGGAAGAAGTTGGATTGGATGAAGAAAACTATCAGTTTTACTTAGATCTTCGTAAATACGGTTCCACACATCACTCAGGATTCGGACTTGGATTCGAGAGATGCGTCATGTATCTGACAGGAATCTCTAATATCAGAGATGCGATTCCATTCCCAAGAACAGTGAATAATTGTGAGTTGTAATTTGCCGCAGGCAAGGTAGACGCACCCCAAAAGAGAGAATAGCCTATATTTGTGACTTTAGTTGCGGCGGGTTGAATACTCGCTTACACACGCTCGTATCCAACCCTTACTCCGAGGCCACAAATATAGGTTATTTTATTTACTGAGAGCTGTCTTTGGCTGCCTATGCAAACTCAGAATTTATTTTGAGAAAGATTTGAAGGAGACTTCAACAGGTTGTGATTTTTATACGATTATGGCATTGATTCAAGTGTCAATCCTATAGAAGAAGTTCTACATCGCCTGTCCTCTTCCCCAAATCTCTCCAACTGATTTTCTGAGCTGCCAACAAGCAGAACTCCAGAAGCTAAATAAAGCATATTTGTGGCCTCGGAGCAAGGTTTGGATACGAGCGTGTATAAGCGAGTATTCAAACCGCCGCGACTAAAGTCACAAATATGCTTTATTTAGCTTCTGGAGTTCGTCTGCCTTGCAGCCTCACAAATCAGAATTTTCGTGCAAGAATTTATCTCAAAGAACTAGATAAAGCAGTTTGTAAAATATCTAAATTGTTATATAATAAATGAAGTTGAAAAAATAGAGAATTTATGAAGACTGGGGGAACTTTTTATGCCAAAGTGGCTTGATTTAAATGAAGTTGATGATGATGAGATTCTTTTGAAGAAGAATCGGATGAGCAGAAGTCTTGTTCTTGATACGCCGGAGGTTGCAGATGCGGCTGAGGAAGATTTCCTTGATACGATGGAGCCGGCGAAGAAGAGTATGACAATATTTTTTATGATTGATGTATCAGGCAGTATGAAAGGAACGAAAATCGGTTCGTTAAATAGTACGATGGAAGAATTACTGCCATCACTGATTGGTGTTGGAGAAGCTTCTACGGATGTGAAAATTGCGATTATGAAGTTTTCTACGGATGTAGAGTGGGTGACTCCGGAACCGGTAAAGATTGAGGAGTATCAGTACTGGAATCGTTTGGAGGCAGATGGCCTTACCTTTATGGGGGATGCGTTTATGGAGCTTTCTAAGAAGCTTTCCCGTAGCACATTTTTAAGTTCACCATCGCTTTCTTTTGCGCCGGTTATTTTCCTGTTATCAGATGGTTCTCCGAATGATGACTGGAAGAAGGGCCTGGATACATTAAAGCAGAATAAATGGTTCCAGCATGGGTTAAAGATTGCGCTTGGTATCGGTTCTAAGGTAAATATGGATGTGCTTCGTGCATTTACCGGGAATGATGAACTTGCAGTTCAGGCAAAGAATGCAGATCAGCTTAGAGAACTGATTAAGCTTCTTGCAGTGACTTCTTCCCAGATTGGAAGCCGTAGTCTTGCACTCGTAGATTCAAATGGCAGACAGCCAGCGGCCGAGACCGTGGCACAGGCAAAGCAGCAGGTACTTGTGGAGGAGATTCGCACAGGAGCGAAGGATATTCTTGGTGAAGCAGTTGACCTTGGTGCTGTGAATTACGATGAGGGATGGTAGAATATAAAGGATGGTAGAACATAGATGAGAGAGTTAAAGATTGGAGAGAGGATTCCAATAGAGGCAGGCGGCGAGGCGGTTGTCTCCAGAGAGCTTGGACGAGGTGGGCAGGGTATTGTTTATCTTGTCCGTTATAATGGCAGGGAGTATGCGCTTAAATGGTATTTTATCAGCCGTATTAAAAATCCGGAGGCATTTCGCAATAATCTTCGAAAGAATATTGAGGATGGTGCGCCGGAGGGTGGCAAGCAGTTTATCTGGCCGTTATTTTTAACAGAGACAAAGAGAAATGGTGCATTTGGTTATCTGATGCGGCTTGCTCCGTCAGGATATGAATCATTTACTGATATTTATAATGGATACCGCTGGGAGAAACCGAGAGTGAAGGGGCAGCCGGCGAGAAAGATTAAGGTGAAGTTTGCTTCTCTTGATGTGATGCTCACAGCGGCCATTAATATTGTTAAGGCCTTTCGTGCCCTGCATTTATCAGGAAAAAGTTATCAGGATTTAAATGATGGCGGTTTCTTTATTGATACGAGAAGCGGCGATGTGTTAGTTTGTGACTGTGATAATGTGGCAGCGGATGGTGATAACTTCGGAATTGGCGGTATGCCAGGTTTTATGGCACCGGAAGTTGTTCGAGGTATCGCAAAGCCGGATGTGCTGACAGACAGATATTCACTGGCAGTTGTTTTATTTAAGCTTTTCTTCCGTGGGGACCCGTTAGAAGGAAGTAAGGTACTTCAGTGTGTCGTTATGACTGAGGAAAATGACCTGATTCATTATGGAAAAGATCCGGTATTTATTTATGATCCGAATAATGCATCAAACCGTCCGGTTAATGGGGTACACGATAATGTTATCAAGCTGTGGAAGATTTACCCGGACTTTATCAGAGAGGCATTTACCCTTTCCTTTACTTATGGAATCCAGGAGCCAAATGCCCGGATTATCGAAAAGAGCTGGATTCAGATGCTCATTCAGCTAAAGCTGGATATTATTCACTGTAGCTGTGGAAAGACCGCATTTTCTTCTGCATTTGAAAAGACAGGAGAACATACATTACGTTGCCGTAATTGTGGAAGTACCATTTACACAATGGGTGTGAAAGACTATGAACTTCCACTGAATCTTGGCGCAAAGTTATACAAATGCCTGACAAAGAAAAATAGTGATGATTTTGAATCTGTTACGGGAATGGTCATTGAAAACCGTTTAAAGAAAGGCTTATTTGGTATTAAAAATATGTCCGGTGATGTCTGGAAAGCGAAGTTCCCGGATAACTCTGTCAGAGAAGTTGGACCGGGAAAAGGTGTTCCAATCTGGAAAGGATTAGAGATTGACTTTGGAGATAATCTGATTGCAAAGATTCTCCTGTAGGTAGGAGGATAGAATGAGTAATTTTAATAAAAATGGCTGGGTTTCCCTCGCGCAGATCTGTGAAGAAAGGCAGCTTGTGATTGATGCGGAAACCGGGAAAAAGGTTTTAAGGCCAGCATATTTTTCTTCGATGAATGCCTTGATAGAAGGTGCATTTCAGTTTGCGAGGTTTTTTGAGGAGATTCATCAAAAAGGGAAGGTGTATTGTAGCATTTCTCCAGATGTATTTTATTTTAACCTGAAAAATGGAGCGTTTCATTTTGAGGGGGAAGAATTTCTTGGAGAGGCATATGTGCAGGAACCAGATGCCGCTGAAATAGAATTTACAGAATTTCTTGCCCCAGAATTGGCAGAGGCATTAGCAGAAGAGCAGGAAAAATTATTATCTGAAACAGAAGAACAGGAAACACTCGAAACTTTTAAAGAATGCTATTCTTTAGAAACAGACCGCTATTTTATGGCAGTATATTTATTTGAATATTTCTTCCACACAGGTTCTCCCTTTGAAGGGAAAAAGATGGTGAACCGCTGTTTTCTTTCTCCGGAGGAAAAAGAACTTTTCCGGGCGAGAGAAGGACGCTTCTGCATGGAGCCGGGCGAGGAAGAAAATATTCCAGTAAAAGGCATTCAGGACAAGCTGATTCAGTACTGGAACGAGTATCCGGAGATTTTGCAGAAAATGTTCCAGAAGGCATTTCTTGATGGGGGAAGGCTTAGAGAACTTCGTCCGACAGAGGTGGACTGGAAGCAGCTCCTTGTTCGTATGGCGATGGACTACAAGTCCTGTCACTGTGGTTTTCACGGATTTTCTTATCGATTGCTTCCGAAGGAAAATGGAACATTTGCCTGTCCAAAGTGTGGAAAGATTTACTACCCACTGACCAATGGAATGGACAGGATTCTTCTTGCAGAAGGAGAAAAGCTTTACGAATGCCAGACAGGAAGAAATCCGATGGATAAAGATACGGTTACAGGTCTGATCGTGGAGAATCGTCAGAAAAAGGGCTTGTATGGTATTAAAAATGTAAGTCAGGGTGTGTGGAGAGGATTTTATCCTGACGGAAAAATAAAGGATATTCCGAATGGACAGGGAATTCCTATCTGGAATGGAATGTCTGTCCGATTTGAATTGGGTGAAGAATGGAATCTCCGTCTGATGCAGCAGGTGGAGGAGAGAAAGGAAGATGAGGATGAGCAGACAGTTTGATGAAAATATAGAGGCAATTGACCCGTTAGAGACAATGCCGCCTGCCAAGAAAAGTATGGTCATTTTTTTTCTGGTAGATACTTCAAAAAGTATGGAAGGTTCAAAGCTTGAATCATTAAATCGTGTTATGGGAGACATTTTACCGGAATTAATCGGTGTTGGCGAGGCAGGAACCGATGTAAAAGTTGCCGTAATGTCATTTTCTTCTGGATGTGAGTGGATTACACCAGAACCAGTATTGATCGAAGAATATCAGAGATGGGAGAACTTAAGAGCAGATGGCGTAACAGATTTGGGAGATGCCTGTGAGGAACTTTGCCAGAAGCTTTCAAGAAACAGCTTTTTAAGAGCGCCATCCCTCTCTTATGCGCCAGTTATTTTCCTTATGACAGACGGTTATCCAACTGATAACTATAAAAAAGGTTTCGAGATGCTGAAGAAGAACCGCTGGTTTCAGTATGGCTTAAAAATCGCACTGGCAATCGGTTCTAACGTAGATTTAGATGTGCTTCGCGAATTTACCGATGATGAGGAACTGGTACTTCAGGCATGCGGTGCAGAAATGCTGAAAAAGCTTGTTCGTGAAATTGCGGTTACTTCTTCAAAAATCGGAAGCACGAGCATGACACTTACCGATGCAACTGGAGAACGTTCCCTTGCAGAAGTAGCAGGCGCTAAGAAAGAGCAGATGGTAGAGGCAGTTCAGGAAATGAAACAGGATATTTTAGGAATGGATGATCTCACTGACCTTGACGATATGGATATTGAATTTGATGAGGGATGGTAGAATGTTTCAGGGAGTACATTCTACAGTAATCGGAGACAGCCATATTAGAAAGGGTATTGTCTGTCAGGACAGTTCAGGAACGGTAGTCACTGACAAGTTTGCGATTGCTGTTGTGGCAGATGGACATGGCAGCGCCAAGCATTTCCGCAGCGATGTAGGTTCAAGGATTGCTGTAAAGATTACGACAAAGTTATTGAAAAATTATATGAACCGTCCAGACTTTAAGGAGCAGTTTTTTAAACATCCCGAATTTATTCTGGCACAGATGGAAAAGCAGATTCTTATGAAATGGAGAGAGGCCGTAGAGGAATATCATTTAGAAAATCCATTGACCGAGGAAGAAGAGAATAAGATTCCGGAAAAGGCAAAAGGAAAACTTAGAACTGCAGTCATTTACGGAAGTACCGTACTGGCAGCCGTTTTGACAAAAGATTTTTCCTATGGAATGATTCTTGGCGATGGTGGATTTGTTGTACTCGGAGGAGATAAGGAACTGTATATTCCGCTCGAGGACAAAAATTCCCATGCAAACTACACCTCTTCCCTCTGCAATACCGATGCGATTCATTTCTTTGAACACTGGTATACCACAGAAACAGTAAAAGCATTATTCGTATCCACAGACGGGTTATTCAAATCATTTGCAAGCGAAGAAGACTTTTTGAAATATCATGGATTGCTTTCTCACATGTTTCATGATACGGAAAAAATGCAAAAAAGTTTAAAGCGGAATTTTGAAAAAAGGACAAGAGAAGGCAGCGGTGACGATATATCCATTGCTTTCGTTTATCAGGAAGGAGAGGAAGCAGAATGAAAAAAGAAGCAAGCGTAATTCTGGCAAAATGTGCTCAGGATAAGCTTTACGGAATCCGAATTGAAAAAAGAGATAATGACTGGGTTCGTACCTGGGCATTTAAATTAAAAGAAGAAACAGCAGAAAAAGAAGGCTTCGATAAAATCAACTTTACCGGAAGTTTCTACACTGACGAAGAATATCCAGGCTGCCCTTACTGCGGCGCAAAGAAATGTTTTGTCTGCGGAAACTGCGGTAAGGTAAGCTGTTATGACGGCTCCGATAAGGTAGTTTGTAACTGGTGCGGTTCGAATGGAACTGCGGCAGATGATGATGGCAAACTCGATGTTTCTGGAGGCGGCTTCTAAAATAGGAATTTGCCGCAGGCAAAAGCAAAACAGACGCTCTCAAAGTGAGAAGATATCCTATATTTGTGACTCTATCACTGCGGGTTGAATATTCGCCTAAGGGCTCGCATTCAATCCTCGCTCTAAGACCACAAATATAGGATATCTTCTCGCTTTGAGGGCTGTCTTTGGCTGGCGTTGGGAAATTAAAAATTAAGCTGTAGGCCTCAATTGATGATATATTCCAAATACAACTTTTGAGTAAGCAGAATACGACAGTTTGAATGCCCTTTGTCCTTCTGAACTGTCAAAGACAGGAAACTAAGGAATATGCTATGCCAATCTGTGGCCTGGGAGCAAGTGTTGGATACGAGCGCGTAAGCGAGCATTCAACACGCCGCGACGAAAGTCACAGATTGGTATAGCATATTCCTTAGTTTCCGTCTGTTTTAACAAAAAAAGAAAGGAGGCAAAAATGTCATTATTCAAAAGAAAACCCTGGACTGGAAAGACCGAGCTTCTCTTTTCCGATAAAGCATTGACAGCGTTGATTCTGCCTTTGTTTCTGGAGCAGCTTCTAAGTGTCTTTGTCGGCCTTTCCGATTCAATTATGGTAGCGCAGGTTGGTGAAGCGGCGGTGTCCGCAGTTTCACTGGTTGATTCAATTGCCATCCTGCTTATCAATATTTTTAATGCACTGGCAACAGGAGGAGCTGTTGTTTCGGGACAATATCTTGGTGCCAAAGATAAGAAAAAGGCTGCCTATGCCGGAAGACAGATGATGCAGTTTATGGTGTGGATGTCTATAGCCATTATGTTACTTATCTATCTTGGTAAATATTTTATTTTACATACAGTTTTTGGCTCGATCGAGGCAGATGTTATGGCGAATTGTAATACATATTTGCTGATATCTGCAGCTTCGATTCCTTTTCTTGGAGTGTATTGCGGTGGAGCGGCTCTGTTTCGTGCAATGGGAAATTCAAAAACTTCGATGTATGTTTCCTGTATTATGAATGTGATTAACGTAAGTGGAAATGCTATCCTCGTATTTGGCTTTCATAGAGGGGTAGAAGGAGTTGCGATACCAACATTATTATCCCGTGTGGTAGCTGCATTTTTGATGGTATGGCTTTTACATGATGAGAAGCATATACTTACATTGAAGGGAATGAATCTGTTTAAATTTGACGGGAAAATGATTCGAAAAATCCTTCATATTGGCGTGCCAAATGGCATAGAAAATAGTATGTTTCAGCTTGGGAAAATCCTTCTTTTAAGCTTGATCTCCACGTTTGGAACGGCATCTATCGCAGCGAATGCCGTAAGTAATTCGCTGGCATATTTTGAAATCCTGCCAGGAATGGCATTGGGGCTTGCAACTGTGACAGTAATCAGCCGATGTGTCGGTGCGGGAGATTATCCACAGGCAGAATACTTTGCGAAACGTCTGTTAAAATTCACCTACACTTGTATGTGGATTACCTGCATCGTTATGATGCTCTTGTTACCATTTATGTTGAAAATCTATAATTTATCCCCCGAAACAAGCGGTTATGCAACGCAGATTATGATACTCCACAGTATCATGGCAATGATATTCTGGCCGGCTGCATTTGCCCTACCAAATGTATTTCGTGCCGCAAATGATGTCCGTTTTACGATGGTTGTCGGCGTAACTTCTATGTGGCTGTTCCGTATTGCCTGTGCCTTTATTTTTGGAAAATATATGGGATTTGGCGTATTTGGCGCATGGATTGCGATGGTACTTGACTGGGTGGTCAGAGCGATATTCTATGTGATTCATTATCGATGTGGAAAATGGAAAGAAAAATCGTTATAGAAATGGCAAATGTGAAATTTTTATGTTAGAATTGTATTTCTAGGAGTTGTTTGGTATAATTTAGCATAAATAAAATAAGTGTAGTAATACATATTTTAGAAAGAGATTAAATCTTTTTCTGAAAAAATTGGGAGACTTAAGTTATGAAAGAGACAATGAAAGACATTATTTTAAACGCTTCCGCCGATATGACGGAAAGCTGCCATAAAACTGATTTTATCGTATCAAGAGGGGAGAGATGCCTTCCTGACCGTTCCTGTATTATTCGTATTTTAAAGGATTTAAAGAGAGTAATGTTTCCGGGATATTTTGGTGAGGAGAATATTGCACTCATTTCACCACAGTATTTTATCGGTGACCGCCTGATAGATATTTATGGCAAGTTAAAACCACAGGTTGAAATTTCTCTATATTACAGAGATTTTGAAAAATATACACAGGAAGAAATCAGTGAACGTGCAGAAGAAGTCTGTGAGACATTCTTTAAAAAACTTCCATATGTACAGCAGATGCTTCTGAAAGATGTGCAGGCTGGATTTGACGGTGACCCTGCTGCAAAGAGCAGAGAAGATGTAGTTATTTCTTATCCAGGATTATTTGCTATTTTTGTATACAGAATCGCACATGAACTCTACGTACAGGATGTGCCATTCCTGCCTCGAATTATGACAGAGTACGCACACAGCCGTACAGGAATCGATATTAACTCCGGCGCACAGATTGGAGAGTACTTCTTCATTGACCACGGAACCGGCGTTGTAATCGGTGAGACAACAGAAATCGGTAATAACGTGAAGCTGTATCAGGGAGTAACATTAGGAGCGCTCTCAACAAGAAGCGGACAGAAATTAAAAGGCAAGAAGAGACATCCAACCATTAAAGACAACGTTACTGTATATTCTGGAGCAAGTATTCTTGGCGGCGAGACAGAAATCGGCGAGGGTGTTATCGTAGCCGGTGGAGCATTCGTAACCAAGTCTGTTCCAGCACATACAAAGGTAATTGTAAAGAACCCTGAAATCAAAATCAAAGATTCCGATGAGAAGATTGAACTTCAGACAACGGAGAACAAGGAAGGAATCTGGGAGATTTAACGAAAGGGATTTCTTAACGAGAGTTTTGTTTCATTAGCATAGTATAATCAGATATTTTATCTGCGGCGTTGCAATATGCCGCAGATTGCATTATTATTAATGTTCAGATTTTAAATTGATAGATGAAAGGAGTATCATCATAATATGAATAAAAAGTTTGTCGTTCACGCAAGAGTATTAAAAGCAATGTCTGATGAGAACAGACTTCGTATTCTTGATTTACTTCGTGAAAGGGAATATAATGCCAGCGAACTTTTAGACGAAATGGACTTTGGACAGTCCACACTGTCACACCACATGAGAATTTTACTGCAGGCAGGAGCAGTAAAGGCACGAAAGAATGGAAAATGGACATATTATAGCCTGAATAAAGAGATATTTTCCACTGTTTCAGAATGGATTGCAGAATACGGAGAATAAATATTTTGCATTTTTTATGAATTTTTATTCATTTCATATTGACAAAAAGCACTTTATACAGTAAAATATTAGACGTTGTAGCAATACAACGAATGCCCAGATAGCTCAGTTGGTAGAGCAGAGGACTGAAAATCCTCGTGTCACTGGTTCGATTCCGGTTCTGGGCATTTTTTTATTGCTTGTTTATGAAAAAGCTGACGAAGCTCGATAATGGATAATATATATATTATCTGTTATCGAGCTTCTGTTTTCTCAAAAAAGGCAATAAAGAATGCCAGAAGAAATCAAATTTAATTTGGGGAAGAAAAGGGGGAGTACTCTGTCAGTTTCAGTTTTCGTCTGTCCTAAACTCCACATTTTTTCCCACTTCACAGACAAACATTTTGCTTTTTTTGTTCATAATATTAGGCTATAATGATTATGAGAAAGTTTGTCTATGTAATTAAATGATAATCGCAGAGAGTTGCAGATAAATATAGATTGGAATAGAAGATTATTGGGGGAATTATATGATTAAGATTACGAAGGAAAATATTATTCCATATTTAAAAGAGCATTTGCCGGATTTTGATGATTCTCTCCCTGTGAATATCAGTATGGTTGGAGAGGGAACAGAGGAAGAGGATGGAGACGGTTATGTGAATTATATTTACAGGGTGCAGACACCGAAGGAATCTCTGGTGCTGAAGCAGGGAACAGAAATCAGCAGGGTAAGCCAGCAGGAGATTGCAACATACCGCAATCGTCTTGAATACAATAGTATGCGTATTTTCTATGCGATTACACCGGAATATGTGCCGTATCTTAAGTTTCAGGACAGGGAAAATAATATCTTTGTGATGGAAGATGTATCTGATTTAAAGGTAGTGCGTTTTCAGTTAAATAAGAATAAGATGTTCCCGGAACTTGGCCGTCAGTGCGGTGAGTTTATGGCAAAGACAGAATTTTGCACATCAGAATATTATCTGTCTCGTGAACAGTATCGTGGATTGCAGAAGCATTTTGAAAATACGGAGCTTCGAAAGATTATGGAAGATCAGATGTTTTTAGATTGTTTTGGTTGTGACATTGATTATTCTTTAGGGAAGAACTTTGCAGATTTTGCAGATCAGTTCAGTAAAGATTCCAGATACCGCACAGAGCTTTATAAGCTCCGCCGTAAGTTTATGAGCCATGCAGATGGATTGATTCATGCCGATTTGCACACATCAAATATTATGGCATCAAGAGATAAGATGAAAGTGATCGATATGGAATTTGCTTTCATGGGACCATTTGGTTACGACCTCGGCTATCTGGTCGGTAACCTCATTTCTCAGTATTGTGCTGCTTGTTTTAAGCGATTCCCGTCCGAACAGAACAGAAAGCAGTTTAAGGCATATCTGTTAGCAACGATTCAATCATTAATTGAAACATATATGAAGACATTTACTTTATGCTGGGAAAGAAGTGTGAAGGAAAGATACCGCGGACAGCAGGGGCTGTTGCAGAGTATTTTACAGGAAGTCATGGTGGATATGCCTGGATATGCCAGCATGGTGAACTGGTTCCGCTCTGTAAGTGAGATACCATATCCGGATTTTGATGTGATTGAGAACAAAGATGCCAAACGGAATGCAACGGTACTTTCACTCATGATAGACTGGGGAATTATGTTTGGAAGATATAAGTATCAAAGTGCAGACGATTTGATCGAGACAATTATAGGAATTGAAGAAGAGTTTAGAAAGTCGTTGTAAGAGATAGGTTGAATCAATTTTGACCAGAGGATTATTTACAAAGTTTAGAAGAAGTCAGTTATATAGCTGGCTTCTTTTTTTATCTCAGTCGAGAAGACTCCCACCTCTTTCAGGTGGCTCGACTTGAATGAAAAAAATAATCATTAACCTGAAGTGATTTATCTTGAAAACGTGGAAGAAGATATGTATTATAAAAAAGTAATATTACATTAAAGAAAGCAAAAAAGTAAAACGAAAAGAGGTCTATCATGAAAAAAATATTAGGACTGATTATGGTAGTGACAGTAGCTTTGTCATTAAATGCTTGTACTTTTACAGACCAGTCAGAAACAAGTAATGTGGTTGATGAGTCTGTTTCTGTTGACCAGGGAGGACAGGTTATAAGAGTTGATATTCCTAATGGAGATGGTACGTTTACTACGTTAGAAGGAGAAGAAGCACAAAAATGGTATGATAAAGCAGGTGAAGAAGATCAACAGGAAGCTGCCAAAGAAGCTTCAACGCAATCAATAGAAGATGTTAAATAATACATCCAGATTAAAGGAGCGAGGCAATGAAAAAGAAGATATTTTTAGTATTTATTTTATTTTTAACATGGCTTAATTACTTACTATCTTATGAATATGTAAAAATTATGATGGATACGGCGGATGGTTCTAAAGTTAGTAATACAATGGTGTTGTTGATCTTTCCTATAATGTGGAATTATGGAGCAGCTATTATAAAAATTATTAGTTCTATCGTATTGATCATCATCACCTTGATTTATCAAACTAATGAATATGTTGATATAAGAAAAATTTGTTATTCTTCTGATGATTCGCTGCTATGGAAGATTGTAAGTATTTTGTTTTATATTGCAATAGTATTGTTTGCTGCGTATATTCTATGGTCAAATGTTAAATATAGTTTCTTTGGTATAACGTGGTTCTTATCAAGTATCCTGTTGGCAAGTTCTTATTTTGTATGGATTAAAAATTTATCATTTCGTTTACAAGATAGCTAATTACCAGTAAGTAAAAAAACGGAGATGTTGCAGTATGTTATTATAATGCAACATCTCCAAATTTAATTCTAGAGCGTGTTTGAAAAATCATTCCTACAACCTGCACGCCCCAATTTGCGGTATATTTTGCCTTCATTCAGTTGACGTAGCCCGCTACGCCGCCCTCATTCAGGCGAAATCTCCCACAAATTGTAACGCACATTTTGCAGAAAGCATTTTTCAAACACGCTCTAGTATAAATTAGTTAAGTAAAAAGACAACAAAAAAAGCACGAGACGGGATTCGAACCCGCGACCCTCGCCTTGGCAAGGCGATACTCCACCACTGAGCCACTCGTGCATAAAACTTAAATGAATTATTCAACTGTATTTATTATATCATATATTTTCTAATTGTCAAGAACTTTTTGAAATGTTTTAACAACTTTGAAAAAATAAAAGCGGGTGATGGGAATCGAACCCACGTATCTAGCTTGGAAGGCTAGTGTTCTACCATTGAACTACACCCGCATGTGATGTACTGTCTCACAACGAAATTTATTTTAGCACAGTTTTTTTGAAAATGCAAGGGGTTTTTTGAAATTGTTCAGAAGATTATAGCTTTATAGAAAACGAAAGTTCATTAATTCACTTTTCTAAGTTTTTAACAGACTTGCCAGATTGGGAGTTTGTAGTTAGGAGGTTTAAGAATGGACAGCCCTCTTATCCTTTGTAATATACAAAATGCTTCGTATCACTGCGTCCAAACTGCTCAACCGCAGCTTGAACTTGCTCTAAGGCGCATTTTTGTATATTACAAAGGATAAGAGGCGTCAGTTTAGCCATTTAAACAACATTCCCCTATTAAAAACGCTCATCTCATGTTATACTGAAAAGGTTCGAATTAAAAGCAGCCTGCGGAGTACATTTCCGTAGGTTTTTTATTCAAACAGAGCTGGGAAGTTCTGTTTGAATCCCGTATTGAATAAAAGAACCTGCCTGGCAGGATTTATTTTTGTTGGAAGGAGTATGTAATGCGCTTTTTATTATGCGGAATTAATGCGAAATATATCCACTCAAATCTGGCGATTTTCAGCCTGAAAGCTTATGCTGACAGGAAGAAGATTCCAGGAGCGGAGATTATTTTAAAAGAATATACAATTAATAATTATGTAGAGGATATTTTACAGGATTTATATGAGGAAAAGGCTGATGTTGTTATTTTTTCCTGCTATATATGGAATATTTCTTTTGTGCGAGAACTGGCGGCGGAGCTTAAAAAAGTGAGTCCTGATGTGAAAATCTGGGCTGGTGGTCCGGAAGTTTCTTATGCAGCGAATAAATTTTTGATGGAGAATCCAGCATTTGACCTGATTATGCAGGGAGAGGGAGAGGAAGTTTTCTCTGAACTGATTCGCTTAACAGTGGAGGAAAAATGTCGGATTAGAGATGTATACAAACAATCAGAAAGTGAAAAAGTCTTATCGGGGATTGTGGAAAAGAGATATTCCATAGAAGGGAAACAAGCTGTAAAAGAGGAAAAAGATATAGAAGATAAACATTTCGCAGGAGAAGATAATGTCTATCCAACGAATTATATAGATATGTCAAAACTCCGAAAGTTACAGGGAATTGCAGTCTGGGATTTTTCAGGAGAAGCAGCTTTAGGAAATGCTGAGAGCAATATAGGAAATAAAACGAAAATCATCAATACAGGGTTTGCTACTTTGATGAATATGGATACGATTCCATTTGTGTACGAAGATTTTCATCTTTTTGAACATAAGATTTTATATTATGAGACGAGCAGAGGATGTCCGTTCTGCTGTAGTTACTGCCTTTCTTCTGTGGATAAGACGGTAAGATTCCGTTCTTTGCCGATTGTGAAAAAAGAGCTGGATGCTTTTCTTGAAGCAAAAGTTCCACAGGTTAAGTTTGTTGACAGGACATTTAACTGCAACAGGCAGAGGGCGATTGATATCTGGAGTTATCTGGTGGAACATGATAACGGCATTACGAATTTTCATTTTGAGATTTCATCTGATTTGCTTGGTGAGGAGGAGTTAGAGCTTTTTGCAAAGATGCGTCCGGGTCTGATTCAGCTTGAAATTGGAGTGCAGTCCACAAATGGGGAGACGGTTGATGCGATTCATCGGCATATGGATTTAGATAAGCTTTTTCATTATGTGGACAGAGTACATGAACTGGGAAATATTCATCAGCATTTGGATTTAATTGCCGGGCTGCCATATGAGAATTATGAGAGATTTGGATGCTCATTTGATGATTTATATGCACATGAGCCAGACCAGCTTCAGCTTGGATTCCTTAAAGTGTTAAAGGGAACGATGATGGAGGAAGAAGTCAAAAAGTATAGCATTCTATATCGTAATCAGCCGCCATACGAAGTACTTGGAACAAAATGGCTCTCTTATGACGAGATTATTTTATTAAAAGGTGTGGAGGAGCTTGTAGAACTCTATTACAACAGTGGTCAGTATACATTAACTTTAAAATATGCTGTTCCATTTTTTGAGAGTCCATTCCGCTTCTATGAAATGTTTTCAGCATGGTATCGGGGAAAAGGCTATCATAAGCTGAATCACAACCGACTCGAAAAGTATAATATTCTTCGGGAGTTTTTAAGAGAACATATAGATGAAAATGAAAGGGATACTTTAGATGAGATTATGCTATATGATATGTATCTTCGAGAAAATGTAAAAGGAAGACCTGCATGGGCAAAAGATACCGCACAATACAAGAAAGAGTGGAAAGCATTATACAGAGAACAGGGAGAAAAACTTTTTCCAGAAGATGTGCAGGCAGGAATTTATGATTCAAAGAGGGCAGCCAACCAAAGTCATATCGAAGTATTTGAAATTAATATAAAGAAGTTTGAGCAGAGTGGGCAGGTGGAGAAAAAACAGGTGTTTTGCTTATTTGATTATAGCAGAAGGAATCCGCTAAATCGGGCGGCTAGAACTGTAGAGTGGGAAATATTATAATAAGTGAACAGCAGGTTACGATGTTGTTGATAATGATATAGGATAGTAAATCCTGATAAAATAGAGACTTGAATGTACGACAGAAATGACTTAAAATAAAAAAGAATGTTCAGGAGAACAAAAAAAGTCTGTATGTTTATAACAATAAAAGTATTTTTCAAGTAAGCGCCATAGCAAGGTCAGAGTGAGAGATATAGTGATTTCTGTTCTGAAGTGCTGTATCTTTGAAAGATGCGAAATCACTATATGAAGTTAGAAAACGAAGACGGACGCATTTTATATAGTTTATTTTAGAAAGGAAGTTTTAGTATGAAGTCAGATGGCACAAAGAAAAGACAGAGAATTGCTACAGTTGTAGTTGTATTAGTAGTTATTGCGATGGTTATCACAACAGTCGTTCCAGCAATGATGATGTAGGATTCAAAAACACATCAGAGTTTTTGAATATGAATGAGAGAAATGAATTAAATAAATCATGATCTATAGGGTAGAATGATGTTTTATTTAATAGAATTTTAAGAAAGTAAAAGGGTGCAATATGAAAAAAAGAGTGGGGATTATCATACTTGTATTGATTCTTCTTATTTTAGCAGGCGGCGGGGCGGCGTTTTATTATTATTATTCCAAGTATATTAATATTGATGCAATCTATCCGGGAATGACAATTCAGGGGATGTCTGTCGGCGGAATGACACAGGAAGAGGCAAAGGCAAAAGTACAGGAATATATAGATAAGGTATCGCAGGAAACGGTTACATTGCAGGTGAAAAAGAAAGAGAGTACATTTGATCTTTCCGATATTGGCCTGAAATGTACAAATATGGATGTGGTAGAGAAAGCATATGATTTTGGAAAGACAGGGAATGTCTTTAAGCGTGTCATTGAAGTAAGAAAGCTTGAAAAGGAAGGGATGGATTTTCCACTTATTTTTTCTGTAGATAAGGCAGAGACGAGGAAGGTTGTTAAGAAGAAGGCGAAGAAGTTCCTTGCAAAGAAAAAGGATGCCACTATTACAAGAAAAGATGGAAAGTTTGTTATCACAAAGCAGGTAGATGGTGTAGATATCGACTTTGAGGCAAATGCAGACAAGCTTGCAGAAGTCTTTAGCAAAAAAGACTGGAATCACAAGTCTGTTGTATTTCCGATGGATTATACGTTAGATAAAGCAAAGCATACGAAGAAGGAGCTTTCAGCAATTAAAGATGTGCTTGGAACATTTACAACATCTTATGCAGGCTCTGCTTCTGGAAGATGCGCTAATGTAGAGAATGGAGCAAGCCTGATTAACGGAACTTTACTGTATCCGGGAGATTCTTTCTCTGTTTATTCAAAAGTAGCACCATTTACAGCGGATAATGGATACCATCTTGCAGGTTCTTATTCGAATGGACAGACAGTGCAGACTTATGGTGGAGGAATCTGCCAGGTATCTACAACACTTTACAATGCGGTTTTAAGAGCAGAGTTAAATGTAACAGAGCGATCGAATCATTCAATGACGGTACATTATGTTCCATTATCTGCGGATGCGGCGATTTCCGGAACAGATAAGGATCTGAAGTTTACCAATAATCTTGATCATCCAGTATATATTCAGGGAGTAGCTGGAGGAAGCAGCATTACATTTACTATTTATGGTAAGGAATATCGTGCTTCAAACCGAAAGGTAGAGTATGTATCCGAGACTGTTTCTACAAGAGGTCCTTCCGAAAAAGTAATCAAGGATAACACGATGGAAGAAGGCAAGCGAGTTGTAGAATCCAATGGACGTACTGGTTACACAGCAAGACTGTGGAAGGTTGTATACATAGATGGAAAAGAGACGAAGAGAACGCAGGTGAATTCCAGTTCTTATATGTCCACTCCATCCGTTGTCCGTGTCGGAACAAAGAAAAAGGAAGTGCCAAAGCCAACGACGCAGAAGAAAGATGAGACAGCAAAAGCTGGTGAGAAGGCAGAAGGCAGCAAAGGTACGACAGGAAATAATAATCAGGGAGCAAATAAGGCGGAGTAGGCGGTGAGCCTGCTTCCGCTGTGGGAGTGTATATTATGCGGATAGGAAAGGTAAAAGAGAGTATTTTAAAACGCTCGGTACTAAGACAGTTGCATAACCACAGTGAAAAAGGCTCTCCGGCACCCGGTGAGGATGCCGGAGTTCTTTTTATGCCGGAATTTATGCCAGAGTTTACACAGGGATTTTCGGGAAAAAACGGTGTGGCAATGGCAGTAAATCCGGTGGAAGGCTGGACATTTGCAGCAAAAAGAGCAGTCTACGGTGCAGTAAATAGTATGCTGGCAGCGGGGGCAGCTCCAAAAGCGATTTCGCTCAGTATTCTTATGCCGGAAGAAGCAGAGGAAAAACAGTTAAAGGCATTGATAAAAGAAATCGACAGCCTTTGTATGCAGGAAAATATTTTAGTGCTTTCCGGGCATACAGCGGTGTCACCGTATGTCAGCACACTTATTTTATCGGTTACTGCAATGGGAAGTATTACGAGAAATAAGGAAAACATTGTAGTAAGCAAGGAGAGCATAGCGGATAGTAAGGGAAACACAAAGCAGGTAGCTGTAGTGAATGCGGATTTAGATTTAGTTGTTGCAGGAACGGTCGGCAGAGAAGGTGCGGCTATGCTTGCGGCCGAGTATGCGAAACGATTAGAAGAAAGATACGCACCGTCCTATGTTGAGGCGGCAAAGCATTTATTTGATGATGGCTCTATGACGGCAGTAGAGGATATTTTACAGGAAAAAGAAGTTGTTTCTGTACATGATGTGCGGGAAGGCGGTATTTTTGCCGCACTCTGGGAAATGGCAGCGGCAGCCAATGTCGGGCTGTCTATTGATCTTAAAAATATACCGATCAAGCAGCATACGATAGAAGTATGCGAATATTTTAATTTAAATCCATATATGCTTCGGTCCGGCGGAACATTGCTTCTTGCCTGTGCAAATGGAGCGAGAATTGTAGAGCAGCTCCAGAAGGCAGGAGTAGCAGCGGCAGTAATCGGACAGACGACTTCTGGGAATGACCGACTGATTCGTTATGATGATGAAGCACGTTTTCTGGAACCACCGAAAATGGACGAATATTATAAAGTTCAGGTAGATATTTCTGAAATTTGTAAATAATACAAGCATCAGATGGATTTATGTTTCTGGAAGTTATAAATAATCTAGATATCAGTTTTTTATTTTTAAATATAAGACCGACAATATAAAACAGCGGTAGTATAAATGAAAAGAAAATATATAAAGGAGAGAACAATGCGTCACGAAATTTTAAGAATGCTGGAAAATAACAGCAGAATCGACCTGCACGATCTGGCTATCATGCTCGGAACAGACGAAAGTGTTGTATTAGAAGAAATCGAAAAAATGGAGAATGAGGGAATTATCTGCGGATATCCTACTCTTATTAACTGGGATAAAACAGACACAGAGAAAGTAACTGCATTTATCGAAGTGCGTGTTACCCCACAGAGAGGACAGGGATTTGAAAAGCTGGCAGAGAGAATCACAAACTACCCGGAAGTAAAGTCCATTTATCTGATGTCTGGAGCTTTTGATTTTGCTATCTTTTTAGAAGGTAAAACTTTAAAAGAAGTCTCCATGTTTGTCTCCACAAAGCTTTCCACATTAGAAGCAGTTGCCGGAACAGCAACACATTTTGTCCTGAAAAAATATAAAGATCACGGTATGATTCTTATAGATAAAGAGCCGGCAAACAGAATGAAGGTGACACCATGAGAAATCCTTTATCCGATAAAGTAGTACAGATGAAACCTTCAGGAATCCGTAAATTTTTTGATTTAGTACAGGAAATGCCAGATGCTATTTCCCTTGGTGTAGGTGAGCCGGACTTTGATACTCCGTGGCATATCCGTGAGGAAGGTATCTATTCCTTAGAAAAAGGACGTACTTTCTATACATCCAATGCCGGATTATTAGAACTTCGAAAAGCAATCGCACACTACATGTATCGTAAATATGAACTTACTTACAATCCTGCCCACGAAATCGTTGTGACTGTCGGTGGAAGTGAGGGAATTGATCTTGCTCTTCGTGCGATGCTGAATCCGGGAGACGAAGTTATTTTGCCAGAGCCAGCTTTCGTCTCTTATCTCCCATGCGTGAAGTTAGCGGACGGTGTGCCTGTAACAATTGATTTAAAAGAAGAGAATCACTTTAAGTTAAAGCCAGAAGAATTACTTGCAGCAATTACCGATAAGACAAAGATTCTGATTTTATCCTATCCAAACAATCCGACAGGTGCGATTATGACCTGTGAAGACTTAGAGCCGATCGCCGAAATCGTAAAAGAAAAAGATCTGTATGTCATTTCTGATGAAATTTATGCAGAACTTACTTATGGACAGGATCACTGTTCTATCGCTTCTCTTCCGGGAATGAGAGACAGAACGATTATCATCAATGGATTCAGTAAATCCTTTGCCATGACCGGATGGAGAATGGGATTTGCCACGGGTCCGGAACTTATCATGCAGCAAATATTAAAGATTCATCAGTTTGCGATTATGGCAGCACCGACAACAAGCCAGTACGCAGCAATCGAAGCAATGACAAACGGGGAGGAAGACGTTCAGATTATGCGAAATGCATATAATCAGCGCCGTCGATTTGTTTTAGAACTCTTCTTCGAAATGGGATTGAAATGTTTCGAGCCAGAAGGCGCATTTTACATATTCCCATGCATCAAAGAATTTGGCATGACCTCCGATGAATTTGCAAACCGCTTCTTACGCGAAGAAAAAGTAGCCATCATTCCGGGAACAGCATTTGGAGACTGCGGAGAAGGATTCCTTCGGGTATCCTATGCTTATTCTATCGAAGAATTAAAAGAGGCATTAGGTCGTCTGGCTAACTTTGTGGAAAGATTACGTAAAGAGAAAAATCTGTAATAGTAGTAAATAAGAAATATCGAGGAATAAATTATGGTAAACATCGTATTACATGAGCCGGAAATGCCGGCCAACACTGGAAATATTGGAAGAACCTGCGTAGCAACAGGGAGTGTTCTTCATTTAATCGAGCCACTTGGCTTCAAAATCAACGACAAAATGCTCAAACGTGCCGGACTTGACTACTGGGATAAATTAGATGTCCGTACATATGTGAACTTCGAGGACTTCCTTGCAAAGAATCCAGGAGCAAAAATCTATATGGCAACCACAAAGTCAAAACAAACTTACACAGATGTAGAATATGAAGACGGCTGCTACATCATGTTCGGAAAAGAAAGCGCCGGAATCCCGGAAGAAATCTTACTCGAACATAAAGAAACCGCTGTTCGTATCCCAATGCTCGATCATATCCGTTCACTGAATCTTGGAAACTCTGTAGCAATTGTTTTGTATGAAGCACTGAGACAGCAGGGGTTCAAAGAATTAGAGCTTGAAGGACAACTCCACAAATACGAATGGTAAATCTGAGTTGCCGCAGGCAAGGGAGACGCTCCCCCCCCAAGAGCCCATAGCCTATATTTGTGACTCTATCGCTGTGGTTTAAATATTCCTTAAAGGTTCGCATTCAATCTTCGCTAAGACCACAAATATAGGCTATGGGCTTTTTTGGGGAGCTGTCTTTCAACTGACTAGTAGGACTTGAAGTAGCTAGCCGCTACATATATATCCTTTATCGGATTGCTCAAAAGAAAGCAAAGAGAAGGAGTATTCTAAGATTGAATTTTGTGACTTTGCGCTGTGGAATCCTGACTGTAACCTTGCGAGCTCGTTTTCGAGCAAGGTTGTTTTATCAGGCAGGATGGAACGTTTAGCGCAACGGAACAAAATCAAGCTTAGAATACTCCTTCTCTTTGTTTTTTTGAGCAACTGCCTGCAATTTTCTTTGTAGCGGCGTCTGTTTAGTTCTAAAAACTAGTATTTACTTAAAAGTTACGATTGTTACCCCGGCATCCCCTTCGCCGAATTCTGCAAGCTTATAGGACTTCACAAACTTCAGTTTACGGAGATACTCGTGGATTCCCTTTCGTAAGGCGCCAGTTCCCTTTCCATGAACAACCCGGACAGAAGTAAGTCCGGCGATCATAGCATCGTCAAGGTATTTTTCAAGGCGGGCGATTGCCTCATCCACAGTATTTCCGAGAAGGTTGATTTCCGGATTGATTGTTGCAGCCTTATTGATACTGTAGCGGTCTTTTGGCTGATGCTGTGGTTTCGGTGCTTTTTCTGGAGCGAGAAGTTCTAAGTTTTTGTAGTTTACTACAGAACTTAAGAAGCCCATCTGGATTACAAGGTCTCCATCCTTGTTGGCAGCTTCTTTTACAGTTCCGTTTAGAGAAAGTGTAGTTACAAATACAGAATCGCCTACTTTGAAGTCAGAAGGATCGGAGATAGTGGAAGACTTCTTTGCCTTATAGGCGAGCTTTTTGTCAAGCTTACTCATGCGGCCTCGGAGATCACTTCTCTGTGCTTCCATTTTTTTCATGTTGTTCTGCTTTGGATGCTGTCCCCATGCGTGATATTTACGAATGGATTCATCAGCAACTTCCTTGGCTTCTTCGAGAATGTTTCGTGCTTCCTCGCGAGCATCACGGAGCATCTTGTCTCGTTTTTCTTTAATGTCATCCTGTTTTTCTTTCAGGCTGTTCTTTAAGTTCTCGATTTCCTGTTTTGTTTTGTAAAGTTCAGACTGTTCTTTTTCAATTTCAGCTTTGTTTTTCTCTAATTCAGAGAGCATGTTTTCAAAGTCAATGGCAGTCGCATCAATCTGGGAGCGTGCCTGTTCGATAATGTAGTCTGGCAGGCCAAGACGTTCACTGATGGAGAAGGCATTACTTTTTCCAGGAATACCGATTAAAAGGCGGTAAGTTGGAGAAAGAGTCTCAAGGTCGAATTCACAGCAGGCATTCTCTACGCCAGGTGTGTCCATTGCGTACATTTTTAGCTCAGCGTAATGTGTTGTTGCAACTGTACGAATCTTTCCTGTATGCAGGTCATCTAAGATGGCAATGGCAAGTGCCGCACCTTCTGTCGGGTCAGTTCCTCCACATAACTCATCGAGTAAAACGAGAGAATTGGGGTCAGCTTCGTCTAAAATGTGGACAAGGTTCGTCATATGAGATGAAAATGTGGATAAGTTCATCTCAATACTCTGCTCATCTCCGATATCTGCAAAAATATCAGAAAATACAGCAAGGCGGGAACCCTGAAATGCAGGAATGTGGAGTCCTGCCTGTCCCATAAGCTGGAAGAGACCGACTGTTTTTAAGGAAACGGTCTTACCACCAGTATTTGGTCCGGTGAGCAGAAGCATATTAAAGTCCTCGCCAATATAAATATGGATTGGAACGACTTTTTTCGGGTCAAGTAATGGATGACGGCCCTGCTTGATATCTACAATTCCGTCTGTATTGAAAATCGGTTCGGTTCCCTGATATTCTTTTGCATATTTTGCCTTTGCGAAAATGAAATCAAGCTTTGTCAGAATCTTCTGATTTTCCTCTAATTCACGGCTGCAGGAAGCGGCCTGTGCGCTTAAAGACTGGAGAATCTTTTCGATTTCCATTTTTTCTTTAATATCTAATTCTTTCAAATGGTTGTTTAACTGGACAACGGCCATCGGCTCGATGAAAAGTGTAGAACCGGAAGAAGACTGATCGTGAATCATACCCGGAAAGGCGTTACGATATTCTGTTTTTACAGGAACACAGTAACGGCCATTACGGACGGTAATCAGCGCATCCTGAAGCATTGTCTTGTTATTTTGTGAGTTGATAACAGAAGTCAGCTTATTGTGGATGGAAATATTTGTCTGTTTGATTTCGCGGCGAATGTCTTTTAATGCGGAAGAGGCATCATCACTGATCTCATCCTCAGATAAAATACACTGTGTAATTCTCTGGTAAAGGAATTCTAATGAATCAAGTTCTCCAAAATAGCTGTTTAAGGAGTCATATGCCATTATGTCATCTTCCGTATCGCCGTATTCTACAGCCTGTGCTGTAATAGAAAGAAGACGGGCAATATCGAGAAGCTCCTTTGTATTTAATGTGGAATCAATTTCTAATAATCTTAAATGTGGACGGATATCAGAAAGTCCCTGAAAAGAAAGATAACCCGTCTTATAAAGCCGGGTCAGTGCATCTTTTGTTTCTGTCTGTGCTGACAAGATTTCTTCGTAATCAGAGGAGGGAAGCAGGTCTTTACAGAGTGCCTTTCCCATGGTCGAAGAAGCAAAAGTCTCCAGCTTTTTAATGATTTTATCATATTCTAATGTGATTAGTGCCTTTGTATTCATAAATAAAATCCTCTCAAAAATTTAAGTTCAATCTTGATATGCATCTTAATTTGTGATGGATGCAGTATGCAGGAAAACGTATTGCAGAGCTATGTAAAGAGAAATAATCCAGATAGTATATAGTTTGTACATAGTTTTACTGCGTAAGTTATGATTGAATAAGATTTTCATATATTGATAATATTAGATTAACTTGTTAGTAGCGAGCCCGAAAGCCCTTTTCATCTGCTACATTTACAGAAGGAATATTTGTAATGTCCAATTTGTCAATGCGGATGAAGCGATTCCCACCTGGCCGATCAGAGGATAACTCCTGTAAAAAGAGTTCCACACGGTGGTCTAGTCCCTGGACTTCCATCTCTACCGTACCATCATAGAGATTGCGGACCCAACCCGTCACATTGTACTTTTTTGCAAAACCGGTTACTGTAAAGCGAAGACCAACGCCCTGTACGCGGCCGTGTGCAATAATGTGTTTTCTAATCATAATGCTTACCTACAGTCCGATACTGTGCCGGACTATTCCTTTCCTTAATTTAATGCAAAAGTAATTGTGACATGAAATACTTCATTTGTCAATGAAGACGGGGCGTAAAGCCTTTAAAAATGCGGAAAAATCTGCGAAATAGAGCATTTTCTTGGTTGTCAGCCTATTAAATTTAAGCTATAATATGTGAAGTAATTAAAGAGATGGATTAGAAAGGAAACGTATATGCGTTATATTAATGAACTCAGAGAAGGAGATAATGTCTCTGAAGTGTACCTTTGTAAAGTAAAAAATATTGCGAAGACAAAAGCGGGAAAGACTTATTATTCCATGATTTTGCAGGATAAGACTGGTGTCATTGACACAAAAATCTGGGATTTGAATAATGGAATCGAGAATTTTGAACAGATGGATTACATCCGTGTAGAGGGTAATGTCACAAGCTTTCAGGGCAGTCCGCAGCTCAATGTCAGAAGACTGCGTAAAGCCAGAGAGGGCGAATTTGCAATGGAGGATTATATCCCATGTTCCAGCAAGAGTATTGACGGAATGTTTAAGGAATTATCTTCTTATGTGAATCATGTACAGAACATTTATTTAAGACAGCTATTAGTTGCTTTCTTTGGAGATAAGGAATTTGCAGCCAAGTTCAAGGCACATTCCGCAGCGAAAAGAGTACATCATGGATTTATGGGCGGTCTTTTAGAGCATACATTAAGCGTAACGAAACTGTGTGATTTTTATTGTACGCAGTATCCGGTTTTGAATAAAGATTTACTTATTACAGCAGCAATCTGTCATGATATCGGAAAGATTGATGAGCTTTCTGATTTCCCGGAGAACGATTATACAGATGTCGGACAGCTGGTCGGCCATATCGTAATGGGAACGATGATGATTGATGAGAAGATTAGAAATATTAATGGTTTCCCAGCGAAGCTGGCGAATGAATTAAAGCACTGTATCTTAGCACATCACGGTGAGTTAGAATACGGTTCCCCTAAGAAGCCGGCATTAATTGAGGCATTAGCTCTTAATTTTGCAGATAATACTGATGCAAAGATGGAGACGTTTATTGAAGCACTTGCAGAAGAGAGTCGTCAGAGCGGTGAGTGGAAAGGTTACAATAAATTATTTGAAAGCAATATCAGAGCGACAAGTCATTTAGGAGAAAAGGATTGAATAATAAAGTGAAATCAGAACAGAAGTTGAATTTGAAAAAGAATCAGGAAATTTCACTTACAATCGAAGATTTTACAAAGGAAGGGGAAGGTCTTGGCAAGTACCAGGGCTTCCCTTTCTTTGTTAAAGACACGGTAATCGGTGATGAAGTGAGAGTTTCCATAACAAAATTAAAAAAGAATTACGGTTATGCCCGTCTGGTAGAAATTGTAACACCATCAAAAGACAGAGTAACCCCGCCATGTCCGGTCGCAAGACAGTGTGGAGGTTGTAAGTTACAGCAGATTTCTTATGAGAAACAGCTTTCTTTTAAAAAGAGTCTTGTGGAAGGCTGCCTGATGCGTATCGGCGGTTTTGGAAAAGAAGATATTGAGCAGAAGATAGAGCCAGTATACGGAATGGAAGAACCGTGGCATTACCGCAATAAGGCACAGTTTCCTGTCGGTTATGACAAAGAGGGGAACCTTGTTGCCGGATTTTATGCGGGCCGTACCCACTCCATCGTGGCCAATACAAATTGTGCGATTCAGGCAGAAGTAACCCACCCGATTGTTGAAAAAGTTCTTACTTATATGAAAGAAAATAAGATTTCTGCATATGATGAGAAAAATCACAGTGGTTTGGTGCGCCATATTTTAACCCGCATAGGATTTACTACTGGCGAGATTATGGTATGTCTTATTGTAAATGGTACGAAAAAGCAGTTGAAACATATTGATAAACTTGTAGATGACTTAAAAACAATCGAGGGAATGACAAGTATTATCGTAAACACGAATACTGATAAGACAAATAAAATTTTGGGACTTCGCTGTGAGACTGTATGGGGCCAGGATTATATTGAAGATTATATCGGTAATATTAAATACCAGATTGGGCCGCTTTCTTTCTATCAGGTAAACCCACAGCAGACAAAGGTTCTTTATTCTAAAGCATTAGAGTACGCTGAGCTGAAAGGGCAGGAACTTGTGTGGGATTTATACTGCGGAATCGGAACTATTTCCCTCTTTTTGGCGCAGAAAGCAAAGCAGGTTTACGGTGTAGAAATCATTAAAGAAGCCATTGATGATGCAAGGAGAAATGCCGCATTAAATCATATGGATAATGTTGAATTTTTCGTTGGAAAGGCAGAAGAAGTCGTACCTGCACAGTATGAAAAGACTGGGATTCATCCAGATGTCATCGTTGTTGATCCACCAAGAAAGGGCTGTGATGCGATACTCTTAAACACAATGCTCGATATGGCACCGAAGCGCATTGTCTATGTAAGCTGCGACCCGGCAACATTAGCAAGAGATTTAAAGATACTGTGTGAGGAAAAATATACCTTGGAGAAGGTATCCGTGGTAGATCAGTTCAGCCACTCGGTTCATGTGGAGAGTGTTTGTGCTTTGAAAAGAGTAGATGAATAATTTTGCTATATTTGCTATAATATAGAGAGTGTCTGCATTAAAAAAGACTGGAAAGCATTTTTTAAATATACTTTAGGTAAATAGTTTTTTATACTATATTATTAGGACCTTTATAGAGAAAATAAGATAAGAATGAAAAATTATCCAGAAACTATGATAGGATATATTGTTTTTTGTCTTTTTAATTATAGTAGTATTTTTAATTGCTATAGACACATCTTATGATAAAACAGAGGAATTGAACAAGAATATTCTTAAAAGATTTTCTGGCAGGCGTACCTAAGAAAAGATATATGTAGATCAAGAAAAAATATTTACAAAAGTATCATGGGAGGGGCGGAATATATGAAGTCAATCAAGAAATACGAAACAATTATTAATGAGGCACTGCGTTCAGCACTTGAATACGATACTCCCGAGGGACAAATTAATGAATTTATCAGTTTTTTTGGAAAACATATCGGGTCTGACAGAATTTATATTTTTGAGGATGACGAGGAGCATCATGTAACAAATAATACTTATGAATGGTGTGCAGAAGGAATTACTCCGCAGATTGAGCATTTGCAGGGTGTGAATATGGAAGTAATTGATTGGTGGTATGATACTTTTGATGAGGGAAAAAGTGTTATTATTTCTGATGTTGAAGAATTAAAAGGAGTACATCAGGTATCTTACAATATGCTTAAGTACCAGAATGTTTGTAAAGTAGTTGTCAGCCCATTACGCCATAAAGGGCAGATAAAGGGATTTTTCGGTGTAGATAATCCACCGGCTGTAGATTACAATGCATTAACAATGTTTTTAGATATGATCGGAACCATGCTGATTTCTCTTTTAAAAATAAGAAATACATTTCAAAAAGAGCAATATAACGCAAGTATGAGCAGCTACTCAGCACTTTCTGAGATTTATTTATGTATGCATTTAATTGATATAAAAACAGGAAAGTATGAGCAGATAAAAAATGTAAAACATGTAGAAAAAGAATGTGAAGAGCTTGATCAGGAGAATTTTTCAAAAAGAGTATATACAACTATGAAATACTTCTGTACAGAAATGTATTTATCAAGTGTACTGGAGTTTGTGGACTTATCAACATTAGACAGACGATTAATGGAAACAAACACAATCGTTCATGAATTTATAGGTACAGTTTCCGGATGGTGCCGCGAGCGCTTTATCAAAGTAGATAGCGATGAAAAAGGCCGTCTGTGGCATGTTCTTTACTGTGTGGAAGTGATTGACGAACAGAAACGCCGGGAGAAAAAGCTGCTGTATCTTTCTGAAACAGATTCCATGACCGGTATTAATAACCGTGGAAGCGGGGAGCGAAAGATTACAGAATTCCTCGAAAAAAAGAAAGGTGGCCTGTTCTGCCTTTTAGACTGTGATAAATTCAAAAAAATCAATGATACATATGGACATGCCGTTGGAGATACCGTTCTCATTAAGCTTGCAGCAGTCCTTCAGCGAGCCTGCCGTGAGAATGATATTGTCATGCGGCTTGGAGGTGATGAATTTGCGATGTATCTTCCAGGAATGCCAGATAAAGCACAAGCGGAATCATTTTTCAAACGTTTATTTACGCAAATAGATAAGATTTCCATATCGGAAATGCAGGGAGAGAAAATTAATGTGAGCTTGGGTGCTTCTTTATATTCGGATAAAGATAGAGCAACTTTTGATACGCTATATCATGAGGCGGATGCGGCAATGTATGAAAGTAAGAAAATTGTGGGGAATCATGCAATAATATATTCTGATTTGCCACAGGCAAGGCAGACGCCACTGTAGAAGAATTATCATTTCTTTAAAGAACAATAATTTTGCTATCACAGTGAAAAAGTTCAGAGTAAAAGTATGAGAAATACTTCTGTTCTCGGTGGAATGTAGCAGCACAGAATTAGGCTACAGACAGAACACATCGTATCGGGCAAAAAATGTAGTGAATGTCCTCAAATTAGTTACCAAGGATACGATAGAAGAAAAAATTATTCATTTGCAGGGAAAGAAGGCAAAACTGGCAGAGGATATTATAGAAGGCAAGGAGACAGCAGAACATTATTTAATCCGAGAGGAAATCATAGATTTGTTATCAGAAAAAGACAAATAATGGAAATATACTGTAAGTTCGCAATAAGTAATACTATCAAAGAAACTGCTGTGCAAAGAGTCAATATATTTCAGTAATAAGACAGCAATTTTCATATATCCTCTCTTTAGATTAGTGCTATAATAAAATAAATATGACTATTCAGAAATAATTCATGGAATCGCATTTGCGATGCTTATTTTTTGCTTTGAATAGCCGCAGTTTATATAACATAACACAACCGTGGGACAACACGGGGGTAGCTCGCTTATGCTTAGCACAACGGTGCTATCGAACGAGAACCGACCTCTATAGGTGGGGAGGATGTCACCATAACCAGAAAACCAAAGTATACATATTGGGAAAGGGGTAGAAAGACATGATAGATAACAAGAGACAGGAGCTGATTCATAGCCAGGTAATGGAGATTCTCAAAGAGAACCAGCTAGCATTTTCTAATGTTGCACGTCCAAAGCCAACAAAAGCTTCTACAGCAACTTCAGCATCCTGGTCAAAAGACATGGCTCCGAAAGCATCTGCAGCAACACAGGGAGCATGGGACAGCACAAATACACCGGGCGGTGTTTCTTCTTTAGCAAAGGAGAAATGGAATGTACAGGAAATCGCAGCACTTGTAACAAAGGCATTAGAAGCCAGCAACGTAAAAGTTGCATTTTCTAATAAGCCAATTCCTGCACCAACAACAATTTCCAGTTCTACGCAGCCAGCATGGAAGAAAGACGAAGACGAAGCTCCTCGTAAACCGGCAGCAGGTACACAGGGCGCATGGGATGTGACAGATACACCAGGTGGACTTTCTGCTGAGACAAAGAAAGTATGGAATCTTGATGCAATCACAGCTCTGGTAAAGAAAGAATTAACAGAGAACCTTGAGTTCTATAACAAACCACTGCCAAAGCCAACAACAGTATCCAGTTCCACACAGCCAGCATGGAAAGATGACAGCGAAGAGTATAAACCAAAAGAATCTGCATCTGCTCAGGGAATCTGGGAGAGAGGCAATAAGATTTCTGCATCTACACAGCCAGCGTGGAAGGTGGATGAAATCGCTGCTTTGGTAACAAAGGCTCTGCAGAATAAATAATATTTACTACAGGCAAGGGGAGATGTCCTCTGAAAGATAAATAAAGCATATTTGTGACTTTAGTCGCTGTGGTTTGAATGTTCGCTTGGACGCGCGAATGTTCAAACCTTGTTCCGAGGCCACAAATATGCTTTATTTATCTTTCAGAAGACTGTCTTTGGCTGCGGCAAATTACTATTTAGAAAGGAATTATTATGCAAAGTAAAATGACACTTAAAGAATGGCTGCCACTGCTTGGTATCACAGTCTCAGCATTCATATTTAACACATCAGAGTTTATGCCGATTGGTTTGTTGACAGATATTGCCGACAGCTTTCATATTACAGAGGCACATGCGGGGGTACTGATTACAGTATATTCATGGATCGTTATGTTACTGTCTCTGCCGTTGATGCTTCTATTGAATAAGATTGATTTTAAAAGACTTTTGTTAGGAACGATTGCACTTTTTGGAATCTTCCAGATGCTGTCCGCTTTTTCTGCTTCATATGGAATGTTAATGATATCACGTATTGGCGTAGCGTGTACACATTCAGTATTCTGGTCGATCGCATCACCGGCAGCAGTCAGTGTTGTGTCAGAAAAGTTTCGTTCACTTGCACTTAGTATGGTAGTAACCGGAACCTCAATTGCGATGATTCTTGGACTTCCGCTAGGAAGAATTATCGGACTTCATATGGGCTGGAATATGGCATTTTTCTGTGTAGGAATCATTGCTTTTATCACAACCGCTTACCTGATTTTTGTATTCCCGAAAGTGCCGGGCGGAGAGTCTTTCTCCATAAAACAGATGCCGGAAATCTTTAAAAATAAAACGCTGATGGGAATTTTTCTTGTTACCTTTTTATTTGCCACATCGTATTATACGGGATATAGTTATATTGAACCATTCTTACAGAAGGTGGCTGGTCTTTCTGATAACTGGGTTACAACAACACTTACTATATTTGGTGCAGCAGGTCTTTTGGGAAGTTTTTTATTTTCCCATTATTATGACAAGAATAAATATCTTTTCGTAAAACTGGTAATGATCAGTGTGGCGGCAGCATTACTTTTATTATATCCGATATCAAAAGCACATATGGCGGTTGTTTTATTATGTGCATTCTGGGGTATGGCAGTTATGGCATTTAACGTGACATTTCAATCAGAAATTATTACTTATGCACCGGCAGCGGCTTCCTCTGTAGCAATGGCAATCTATTCCGGAATCTATAATCTTGGAATCGGAAGCGGGACATGGATTGGAGGAAGTATTTGTACCCATCTGTCCATTTCCTATATCGGAATTGCTGGTGGCATGATAGCAGTAGTGGCGGCATTGTTATGCATATTTGTTGTGATAAAGTATATGAAGGAATTTGATAGAGCAGCTTGATTTTAAAGCGGGTATTGATACTCGCTTTTTTTGCTTAAAATAGAAAAATTACGGGACGTAGAAGGATGTAATCTGAAATATGTAACAAAAATAAAAGATATACTTGCGAAAATGATGGTTTTATACGATAATAGGTACTGTTTGACCTGAAATAGAAAAATCAGGCAACATAGAGTAAAGAGAGATTGAAAATAGATAATTGGAAAATTAAATGGAGCTTCCGAGTAATTCAATTGCGGAATGCTTCAGGATAATAAAAGTTATCGTATAGGAGCATAAAAAACAAGGAGAGAAAAATGAGCAGAATAGATGAAATTAAAAAACGACGTACCTTTGCAATTATTTCGCACCCGGATGCCGGTAAGACTACATTAACAGAGAAGTTCCTTTTATATGGAGGTGCAATCAACCAGGCTGGTTCCGTTAAAGGAAAAGCAACCGCAAAACATGCGGTATCTGACTGGATGGATATTGAGAAGGAGAGAGGTATTTCCGTAACTTCTTCCGTATTACAGTTTGAGTACGGCGGATGCTGTATCAACATTCTGGATACTCCTGGACATCAGGACTTCTCAGAGGATACTTACCGTACATTAATGGCAGCGGATTCTGCCGTTATGGTAATTGATGCATCGAAAGGTGTAGAGGCACAGACAAGAAAGCTTTTTAAAGTTTGTGCCATGCGTCATATTCCAGTATTTACATTTATCAATAAAATGGACCGTGAGGCAAGGGATATTTTTGATCTCTTAGATGAAATCGAAAAAGAACTTGGAATCCCAACTTGTCCGGTAAACTGGCCAATCGGTTCCGGTAAACAGTTTGCAGGCGTTTACGACAGAAAAAGCCAGAAAATCGATTTATTTGAAGACACAATGAAGGGTACAAAGATGGGAACGATGAAAGAAATCGCCCTCGATGACCCGGAAATCAGCAACTATGTCACAGACGAAGCAAAAGAAGTATTAGAGGAAGAAATTGAGCTTTTAGATGGGGCCAGTGCAGAATTTGATCAGGAATTAGTTGATGCCGGAGAACTCTCTCCAGTATTCTTTGGTTCTGCCCTCATGAACTTTGGCGTAGAGAATTTCTTAAATTACTTCCTGAAAATGACTTCCTCCCCACTGCCAAGAACTTCTGATCAGGGAACAATCGACCCAATTGAGGAAAAAGATTTTTCTGCATTTGTATTTAAGATTCAGGCAAATATGAACAAAGCTCACCGTGACCGAATCGCCTTTATGAGAATCTGTTCCGGCGAATTTGAGGCGGGAATGGATGCTTTCCATGTACAGGGAGACAAAAAGGTACGTCTTTCTCAGCCACAGCAGATGATGGCAAGTGAGAGAAAGATGATTGATAAAGCCTACGCCGGAGACATTATCGGAATCTTTGACCCAGGCATTTTCTCTATCGGAGATACCATTACAACTTCACCAAAGAAATTTGCTTACGAAGGAATCCCTACCTTTGCGCCAGAACATTTCGCAAGAGTGCGTCAGGTAAATACGATGAAACGTAAACAGTTCATCAAGGGAATCAACGAAATCGCACAGGAAGGTGCTATCCAGATTTTCCAGGAATTTAATACTGGAATGGAAGAAGTAATCGTAGGTGTAGTAGGAACATTGCAGTTTGATGTATTAAATTACCGCCTGCAACATGAATACAATGTAGAAATCCGCCTTGAAAAACTTCCATATGAATATATCCGCTGGATTGAAAATACAGAGATTGACCTTGAAAATCTTCGTGGAACATCGGATATGAAGAAGATTAAGGATTTGAAAGGTCGTCCATTGTTACTGTTTATCAATAGCTGGAGTGTGGGAATGACTCTGGAGAGAAATGAAGGACTTGTACTCTCGGAATTCGGAAGAGCCTAAGAATTCTGATTTGTGGGACTGCGAAGCAGACGAACTCCTGAAGGTAAATAAAGCATATTTGTGACTTTAGTCGCTGCGGTTTGAATGCTCGCTTTAAGCGCTCGCATCCAAACCTTGCTCCGAGGCCACAAATATGCTTTATTTACCTTCGGGAGTTCTGTTTGCTGGCAGTTCATGAAATCAGTTGGAGGGATTTGAGGAAGAAGACAGGAGACATAGAATATCGTATTCCCTGTGGGCGTCTTTCTTGCCTGCGGCAAATCAAAATTTTTACCAAAAAGGAGAGGTATATGAAAGAGAAAGAATATCGTTTAAAAACACTATTTTGGGAGGCAACATTACGGTGCAACGCCTTTTGCGAATTTTGCGGAAGCCGTTGTGGGGAAGTGAGCTGTAATGAGATTTCAGGTGAGAAAATTGAAAAAGTGTTTGAGGATATTGCGGATGCATATAATCCAGGAAGCATTATGATTAATGTAACTGGAGGAGAACCGATTTTGAGAAAAGATTTGTTTGAAGTGATGACAAAAGCATCTGCTATGGGATTTCCCTGGGGAATGGTTTCTAATGGTTCGCTTATTGATAAATGCACTATACAGAAAATGAAGCAAAGTGGAATGAAGACAATATCTATAAGTTTAGATGGGATGGAAGAAACACATAATCGGTTAAGAAAGATAGAGAATGGATTTCAGAAAACTGTTCAGGCTATAAAAGATTTAAAGCAAGCTGCGTTTTTGAATCAGATAGAGGTTACGACAGTGGTAAATCATTATAATATTGAACAATTAGAAGAAATGTATTCTATGATAAAGTCATTCGGGATTGATTCCTGGAGAGTTGCAGTCGCAGATAGCATAGGAAGAGCCAAAGAAAACCAGGAATTACTTTTGGGAAAAAGAGAGTTTCAGCAATATTGCACCTTTCTTGACCGGCACAGATTTGATACAGAATTGCGGATAATTACTAGCTGTAGTCATTATCTTGGGAAAAATGATAATAAATATAGAGCAAATCCTTTTTCTTGTGAAACGGGCAAAAGTGTAGCATCAATATTAGCGAATGGAGATATTTTTGTTTGCCCGAATGTGGAGAGAAGGAAAGAATTAATTCAGGGAAATGTACAGAAAGATAATTTTGTAGAGGTATGGGAAAATAAATTTGAATTTTTCCGTTCAGAAACAAGATGTCAAAGTAAGAAATGTAAAACTTGTAAAGATTGGGAATCCTGTCGTGGAGATAGTTTGCATACATGGAATTTTGAGAAAAAAGAACCTTCTTTTTGTATAAAAGATTATATGGAGGATATTTTTTATTCAAAAGAGCTTCCGATGGAATTGATTAAAAAAATGAAAAGTCAGGTCAAAGACAGAATGATAGGAATAAAAATCAGTTCGAAATCACAAACAGATCAATGTGTGTATTTTTCTCCAAATGCATCCGAGGAACTTTTTTATTATTTTCATTTTGGAAAAAAGCATCCAAGAAATATGGATGAACTTATGGCGGGATTGGCAGGACATGTTATAAATGATAATATAATATTAGTAGAATTTATTGTTCCGATAGAATTAGATACGAGATCTTCGGATAAAGCAGTATTTTCTAATAATTCTTATAATAAGCTTCAGGAAGAATTAAAAATAATGAACAAAGCAAGAGAAAATTGTGATGAGGAACTTCAGCTTTTTTCTTCAGAATTACAGTTAGTAGGAACAATACATAGTCATCCGGGTAATTTAAGGACGATAATGAGTATTCCAGATATGGGCCTGCATAAATATTTAAGCGAGCATATAGATACATACAAAACGACCACTATTTTAAATGCTCAAAAGCGACAGATTGCTTCTTATGGGGACACGGAATTTTGTTCAGCCGATATTATTTTTTTAGAGGCCGAACAACAAATAGCAAGATGGAATTTGGTAAAATAGTATTATAAAGTCAGGGAGTGCAATAATGGAAGAATATACACAAAGATTAACGGAATCTAGCTGGGATAATAAGGAATGGATATGTAGTATTTGTGGAAGACAAAACAAAGAAGAGTTTAAATATTGTCCTGAATGCGGGGAGAAAAAACCAGATCACGAAGAAACACAAACAGAGATAACTATAAAGAAATTAAAACGAAAAGGCTTTGAAAACTGTGAACAATTGTTTAGACTTCTTATTCATGTCGAAGATGAGGAGGGTAATCTATTAGGAAGTTATAACATGACGCTGCACGGATATGCCACAAAACAGGAATTGCTAAATTTGTTAGAGGATTATCTGGGATATAAAGAAAATCATCGTGCCCCTAAAAAATATCATTTAGAGATACAAGATTGGCCATATCATTCTTTAGATAGTGCATATGAGACAAAAGAAGATTTCCATGTATGTGAGCTCTACAGTGCTGAGTGGAATGCTGTCAGAAAAGAATATGGTGAGAAAAGAACAGACCATGAAGAAACATGGGAAGAAATAAGAATAAAACAAAAAGACTATGCAAACTGCGAACAAAAATATAAAGTGCTTGTTCATTTAGAAGATGAAGAAGGCAATCCACTGGGAAACTATAATGTAATGCTGTGTGAATATGATACGGAAAAAGAGTTAATAGATTTATTAGAAGATTATTGGGGATATAAAAAGAATATATATAAAGAGTATTATCTAAAAGTTATAGATTGGCCACATAATCCTGGTCCAAGTGAGTGGTGGCCGGGTAGTAGTTTACATGTATGTGAAATGGAAGAGAGAGAATTTCGTGTTATCAGGAAAAAATATAAAGAAGACGATGGTCCAATGCCTTGCCTTTATGGTTGTCCGAATTCAAGAGATATAGAAGAAAAGAAAGAAGTGGAAACAAAAGTAGAGATTGTTTATTTCTGATTTGTAGTGCTAAACAGACGCCGTTGTTTAGGGCAATGTAGCCGGCTTTTTAGAAGTGTTTAGATAGGAAACATAAAACAATAGCCTATTTTGTTCCGTTGTGCTAAATGCTCCATTTTGCCCAGTAAAGCAGGAACTTGGCCTCAAAACCTCCACTGGAGCTTTTTTCGATCTGCTAAGGCAGGAGAAGGGAGTCCCAAGTTCCTATGGTCAAAATTCCGCAGCACAAAGTCGCAAAATAGGCTATGTTTTATGTTTCTTTTTCCTATATTCTTTGTAAAATCCGGAAAAAAATTTTTGTAACGTCTGTTTCTCTAAATCTTGCAAAAAATCCTGCAAATTAATGGAACAAAATACAACCTTAGAAGAATCCCTCTGTTAGAAGTCATCGATGCAATCCGACCATAAATATCTCCACAGCTGCGTTTGTCATCAACTTTACAAATCAGAAATTGATAGATCAGATAGCAAGAATCTTCTTAGCGTTCTCCACTCGTTCTTTTGTTGGTGGCTCAATTCCCTCCAGTGGATACTCTAATCCAAGTTCTTTCCATTTATAAATTCCCATCGTATGATAAGGCAGGATTTCCACCTTTTCCACATTATCAAGAGAGTGAATGAAATCAGCTAATCTAGTCAGATATTCATCTTTATCGCTTCGTTCCGGAACAAGGACATGACGAATCCAAATTGGTTTTTTGATATCAGAAAGATAGCGAATCATGTCGAGAATATTTTCGTTGCTTCGACCAGTTAAAGTCTTGTGACATTCAGTATCAATATGTTTGATATCCACTAATAACAGGTCTGTATATTTCATCAATTCCTGAAATTTAGAAAAGAAAGGTTCCTCTCTTGTAAAAGGTCCTCCAGCAGTATCAATAACAGTGTGGATTCCTTTTTCTTTTGCCTTTTTAAAAAACTCTAGCATAAAATCAATCTGTAAAAGAGGCTCACCACCACTTACGGTAATACCGCCGCTATTTTTCCAGTAAGTACGATAACGGAGTGCCTGATTTAACAGCTCATCCGCACTTCTCCACACCGCACCATTTTCCTCTGTCATCTTCCATGTATCTGGATTGTGACAGAACTGACATCGCAAAGGACAACCCTGTAAAAAAACAATAAAACGAACTCCCGGCCCATCCACCGAACCAAAACTCTCCGTAGAATGAACAAGAGCCATCGCATTTTTATTACATTCTGTCATGGCATGTTCTGGCAATTACATCTAACTGCTGTTCTTTTGTCAGAGAGATGAATTTAACTGCATAACCTGAAACACGGATCGTAAAGTTTGCGTATTCTTCTTTTTCCGGATGTTCCATAGCATCAATCAGTTTCTCAACACCAAATACATTTACGTTTAGGTGGTGAGCACCCTGTGCGAAGTAGCCGTCCATAACATTTACTAAGTTATTGATACGTTCTTCTTCGGAATGACCGAGTGCATCAGGGTTGATTGTCTGTGTATTGGAAATACCATCTAATGCCCATTCGTAAGGAAGTTTTGCTACAGAGTTTAAGGAAGCTAAAAGTCCGTTCTGCTCAGCACCATAACTTGGGTTTGCTCCTGGGGAAAGAGGTTCTCCGGCCTTTCTTCCGTCTGGAAGGGAACCAGTTGCCTTACCATATACTACGTTTGATGTGATAGTAAGGATGGAAGTTGTAGGTTCAGAATCACGGTAAGTATGGAATTTTTCAAGCTTCTTCATAAATGTCTGAAGTAACCATACAGCGATATCATCAGCGCGGTCATCATCATTTCCGTATTTAGGGAAGTCGCCAGTTGTCTCATAATCAACAACAAGTCCTTCTTCATTGCGGACTGTTTTTACTTTGGCATATTTAATCGCACTTAAGGAATCTACTACATGTGAGAATCCTGCGATACCTGTAGCGAATGTACGACGTACATTTGTATCGATTAAGGCCATCAAAGCATATTCATAGTAATATTTGTCATGCATGTACTGGATGAGATTTAATGTATTTACATATAAACCTGCTAACCAGTCCATCATGATATCATATTTGTGCATTACTTCATCATAGTCAAGATATTCGGAAGTAATTGGTTTGTATTCCGGACCAACTTGCTGACCAGTCTTTTCATCTACACCACCATTGATTGCGTAGAGGAGACATTTTGCAAGGTTTGCACGGGCTCCGAAGAACTGCATTTCCTTACCAGTCTGTGTAGCAGAAACACAGCAGCAGATGGAGTAATCATCGCCCCATACTGGACGCATTACATCATCATTTTCATACTGGATTGAACTTGTTGTAATAGAAATATGAGCTGCGTAATCTCTAAATGCTTTTGGAAGACGCTCAGAGTAAAGTACTGTGAGGTTTGGCTCTGGGGATGGTCCCATATTTTCTAATGTGTGGAGGAAACGGTAGTCAGTTTTTGTAACCATGGAACGACCGTCCTGTCCAAGTCCGCCAACTTCAAGTGTTGCCCATACAGGGTCACCGGAGAAGAGCTGGTTGTAAGCTGGGATACGTCCGAACTTAACCATACGGAACTTCATAGTCATATGGTCGATTAATTCCTGCGCTTCTTTCTCTGTAAGGATTCCCTTATCCATATCACGTTTGATATAAATGTCAAGGAAAGTAGCGATACGTCCGATACTCATAGCAGCACCGTTCTGTGTCTTGATTGCTGCAAGGTATCCGAAATACGTCCATTGAACAGCTTCCTTTGCGTTAGAAGCAGGTTCGGAAATATCATAGCCATAGCTTTCAGCCATAACTTTCATATCTTTTAATGCTTTAATCTGCATGGAGATTTCTTCTCTTAAACGGATAACGTCATCTGTCATTGTTCCGTCACCGCAGTTTGCGAAATCTTTTTGCTTGTCAGCAACTAACAGGTCAATACCGTAAAGAGCTACACGACGGTAGTCACCAACGATACGTCCACGTCCGTAAGTATCTGGAAGACCAGTAATGATCTTATTGTGACGAGCTTTCTTCATTTCAGGAGTATAAGAATCAAATACTGCCTGGTTATGTGTCTTATGATAATCTGTAAAAATCTTGTGGAATTCTGGATTTGGTGTGTAACCATAAGTTGTACAAGCTTCTTCAGCAGTACGGATACCACCAAATGGCATAAATGCACGTTTTAAAGGTTTATCTGTCTGAAGACCTACGATCTGTTCTTTCTCTTTTAAAGACTCAGAAATGTAACCCGGTTTATGGGAAGTAAGGCTTGATACGATATCAGTATCCATATCAAGAACACCACCCTTTTCACGCTCTGCTTTCTGCAGCTTCTGCAGTTCGCCCCACAGTGTGTCAGTAGCTTCGGTAGGACCTTCGAGGAAAGAAGCATCTCCATCATATGGAGTGTAGTTATCCTGGATGAACTCTCTTAAATTAATTTCTTCTCTCCAGATTCGTCCATTAAATCCCTGCCATTGTTCTTTTTGTAACATCTTAATTGACCTCCCTGTTTGTTAAAAAAATCCTTAAGTCAAGGTTTTGAAATATGTTTGCTAAAAAATCAACAAAATTGTTCAGATGATTTACTATGATTAGTTTTAACTTATTTAAGTTTTAATCATCTAACAACATTATTAACATGATTTTTGGCAATCGTCAAACAATTTTTTGATATTATGTGTTCTTTTTTTTGAACATATACACAAAAATGCTTGTAGAGCCTTTAAAATAAAGGGTTTTAGAGCGTTGATAAAATATTATCAAATCGTACAAATGTACTGATATAAGTACAATAATGACAAGCATACAACTATAATTTTATTTTTCGCTCTTTAGAGCATGTTTGGAAAAACATCTTCTTTAGCACATGACTTAATAACGATTTAAAGTTACTTCTTATCAGGGATATTGGATAGAATATTATCTTATCAGAAATAAAAAAGCCAGCATCCAGACAAGAATTGCCCAGACGGTCGGCTATAAGAGTCTTATACTTCATGTGGTTCATTCCACTTACTTCCGTCAGTCGTATAAGTATCCTAACTATAAACAAAATAGAACAAAATGTCAAGGGGTTACTATTTAATTCATTAAGAGAACTACAGACGAAGCCATTGCCTCCAATAAGGCATATTTGTGATTTTAGTCGCGGCGCGTTGAATGTTCGCTCCATGCGCTCGCATCCAACACTTGCTCCGAGACCACAAATATGCCTTATTGGAGGCAATGGCTTCTGTGCTATGGCTGGAGAAGATGAATTAAACAGAGGGAGGGGATTTGGGGACAGAAACTGATGTCTTCTGCTTACTCAAGAATGACTGGGAACAGGGGGATGATTTAGCTTTTTTAATGGTTATCTCAGCAATATTTCAATAATTTCAGAATAAAAAGCAGACTGTTGTTATCAATATCAATTCATTACCTCTTCTATTTAAATACAAAACATCTATTCACAATATTTTAAGAGCAAGCAGAAAACTTCTACCCTCTCCCCCAAATCCCCACAACCACTATTTAATTCAAACAAAATCCAGACAAAGACAGCCCGGGAAGAGAACCGATACCCTATATTTGTGGCCTCGGAGCAAGGTTTAGATGCGAGCGCATAAAGCGAGCATTTAAACCGCAGCGACTAAAGTCACAAATATAGGGTATCGGTTCTCTTCCCGGGCGTCTGTCTCTTAATGAATTAAATAGTAAACCTTCCTTGCCATATCGTGGAATATCCAGATGAGGCTCATTCCAATGGCAAGTCCTAAAGCACACTGTAATGTTTGGGAGCCGTAAGCTGCTGCTTCTGCCCATTTTTTCTGAACAGCATAACTCATCGTGTAATAGAGAGAGCCGCCGGGAATTAGAACGACAACGGAAATGATTAAAAATAAGGTGGTAGGGGCTTTTCTTATTTTTGCGATGACTTCGGAGTAAATTGCGGCGAAAGCACTGGCAAATAGAGAAGAAATGAAAACATCAAATCCCCAGATAGTTGCGATGACATAGATAACCCAGGTCAGTACACCACCTAATGCGGCAGGGAAAATGTGCTTAAATTGCAAATGAAATAAGAAGCCGAAGCCGGCAGCTCCAATAAAGGCTGCAAAAAATTGTAATATCATAACACACCTCCAACAAACCAGATAGCGCACATAAATCCACAGGCAAGTGCTCCCGCCCAAAGAAGCGATTCTACAAGACGCATCACGCCTGAAATCGTGTCACCGATTAAAATGTCACGGATAGAGTTTGTCATAAGGATTCCAGGAATCAGCAGCATAATGTCACCGATCATAACTTTGTCTGCATGAATTACCGGAAAGAAATGTGCAGCTACACAAATGCCGGAGCCGACAAAAAGGGAGCAGAAAAACTGCAGGATTAAAGTGTTGCTGCATATAGAGTTTAAATGCCTTTGTAAAAAGCAAAGGAGAAAGGCAAAGATAACGGCAATGGCTCCGTCTAAAATTGTTCCTCCAAAAAAGACAGAAAAGCCACCTGCACCAAGCATACTTCCCAGGTAAATGGTATAAGGAGCAGGACTGATTTTTGAAATTTTATTTATCTCATATTTCAAATCTGCAAGGGAAAGAGGAGAAGAACAACAGCGCCTGCTGAGTGCATTTGCCTGTTCTAATTTAAAGAAATCTGTACCGACAGGGGTAGTGATTCTTCGGGTTTGTGTATATTCTTCGCCTTCTTCAAAGACCATAGTGACAACGATACTTGAAGTGATTGCAAATACATTCATCTGGGTGGCACCGTAGGCATGCCCCATTCGGTTTAGCGTTTCTTCCACACGGCTGACCTCGGCACCGTTGGTCAGCATAATTTCCGCAAGATTTAGTAATTCATGTAAAATAGCATTTGGTGGATTCACATACTTTCTCCTTTCACAAAAATATGATATAGTATATCACAAATTCAAAAAAAGGAGAAAAATTTTGAGCTATACCTGGTATGAAGTGTTCTGGTTTTTTCTGTTATATTCCTTTGCAGGATGGGTAATAGGAACTTCTGGAGCAGCATTAAAAGAAAAAAAGTTTATTGACGTAGGATTTTTATTTGGCCCGTGGTGTCCATCCTACGGATTTGGAGCCGTTGATTTTGCATTATTTTTACCAGAATTAAAAGATCAGCCTGTATTTTTATTTGCAGGAGGAGTGATTCTTTCATTTATTATCACATCTTTTACAGGAGTGACCCTGGAACGTATTTTCCATCAGAAATGGAAAGATTATTCCAGACGGAGATTTAACTTTGGTGGCTATGTTAACTTACCTTATACGGTAGTATGGGGTGCGGCGGCACTGTTGTGTATTTGGATTGTAAATCCATTTTTAAGTAAAATTATTGGAATACTTCCATATGGATTAGGAAAAGTCATTTTGATTATTGCCTATGTAATAATCATTATTGATTTTATCGGAACTGTTTCAGGAATTCTGAGTGTACATATCCGCCTGGCACGATTAGGAAAACTAGTCCTTGTAGAAGAAGTAGCTGATAACTTACAAAAAGCTGCAGATTACATGGGAAATGGTCTGACTGGCTGGGTGTTAAAACATCTTGAAAAAAGCCATGAGGGTCTCGAAATCAAGGAAATCATCCGAAGTAAACTGCAAAGACGAGAAAAAGCACAGGAAATGACTGGTGTATTTGCAGCAGGATGTGGATTTTACAAACTGTTCTGGCTGTTCTTTCTTGGCTCTTTTCTTGGCGATATTACAGAAACTATCTTTTGCTGGTGGAAGATGGGCACTATCACAAGCCGAAGCAGTGTAGTTTATGGCCCATTTAGCCTTGTCTGGGGAATTGGCTGTTTTTTCCTCACCTATATGCTCTACCAATATCGCGATAGAAGCGACAGCTTCATCTTTATATTCGGAACAGTCCTCGGCGGTGCTTACGAATATATATGTAGTGTCGTATTAGAGCTTGTCTTTGGAACCGTATTCTGGGATTACAGCAAAATTCCATTTAATCTGGGTGGAAGAATCAACTTATTGTACTGTTTCTTCTGGGGAATCGCAGCCGTAGTCTGGATGAAAATATTATATCCGAAACTATCAGGATTTATTGAGAAGATACCAAAGAAAATCGGGGTACCATTAACCTGGTTCTTGGTTGTATTCATGGTATTCGATATGGCAATCTCAGGTCTTGCATTAAACCGTTATCACGAAAGACACCAAAGTGCAAAGACACCCGAAACCGCCATAACGAAAATATTAGATACGAGATTTCCAGACACAAGAATGGAACGGATATACCCAAGTGCCAAACATGTGAGGTAGGGAATTCTGATTTGCGTAGCAAAGGAGACGTCCACAGGGAATATAATATCCTATATTTGTGACTTTAGTTGCGGCATGTTGAATACTCGCTCTATTCGCTCGTATCCAACACTTGCTCCGAGGCCACAAATATAGGATATTATATTCCCTGTGGGCTGTGTTTTGGCTGCCTAAGTAAATTCAGAATTTATTTTTGGAGAGATTTGAGGGGCGTCAGATGGTTATGGCATTCCGAGGAGTTAAAATTCTAAAGAACTGACGTTTAAACCATTACTGGAATTGATTTAAAAATTTATTTGTTTTTTACAGTTTTTTTGTAGTTTTTTTTCGCGTTTTCAATGAAAACATCTCACTTTTTAAGAGATAAAGCTATAAACAGTTTTAAATTTCCAGTTCATAAGAAAGTAGTAACCTACCCATAAATTATTGTATTACTATGATAATAGTTTATGTATCAATCCTATAGAATTTAATTTTCTGGATATTTCTATACCTTCAACCTTCTTCTCCAAATCCCTCCAACTGATTTTCTGAGTTGCCAACACACAGAACTCCAGAAGCTAAATAAAGCATATTTGTGGCCTCGGAGCAAGGTTTGGATGTGAGCGCTTTAAGCGAACATTCAAACTGCCGCGACTAAAGTCACAAATATGCTTTATTTTGGCTTCTGGAGTTCGTCTGCTTCGTAGCCTCACAAATCAGGATTTAATCTCTTCGGAAGAGGTCTCTTGTATAAACTTTGTCCTCTACATCAGCGAGTTCATCGGAAAAACGATTTGCAATAATAACATTACAGTTTGCCTTGAAAGCGTCAAAATCTTTTTCAACTTTGCTTCCAAAGAAAGTATCATCAGCCAAAGTTGGTTCATAAATGATAACTTCTGCACCTTTAGCTTTCAGGCGCTTCATGACACCCTGAATAGAAGACTGGCGGAAGTTATCGGAGTTGGACTTCATAGTAAGGCGGTATACACCGATGGTAACCTGATTACCAGGAGTGCCGTCACGTCCGGCAGTACCGTGATAATATCCGGCTTTTTCTAAGATTCTGTCAGCGATAAAATCTTTTCTTGTGGAGTTAGATTTTACAATCGCTTCAATTAAGTTTTCAGGAACATCTTTGTAGTTGGCAAGAAGCTGTTTTGTATCTTTTGGAAGGCAGTATCCGCCATAACCAAAAGATGGGTTATTGTAATGTGTACCGATACGTGGGTCTAAACCAACACCATCAATAATCTGTTTTGTATTTAAGCCATGTACTTCTGCATAGCTGTCAAGTTCGTTAAAGAAACTTACGCGGAGTGCGAGATAAGTATTGGCAAATAATTTAACGGCCTCTGCCTCTGTAGGGTTTGTAAATAAAACAGGAATATCTTCTTTGATAGCTCCCTCTTTTAAAAGACCGGCAAAAGTATGTGCTGCCTGTACAAGACGTTCATCATCTAACGGTGCACCAACAATAATTCTGGAAGGATAGAGATTGTCGTAAAGAGCACGTCCCTCACGTAAAAATTCTGGGGAGAAGATGATATTCTCTGTGTTAAACTTCTCTCTTACGGAAAGAGTATATCCAACAGGAACAGTGGATTTGATAATCATAGTCGCGTTTGGATTGTATTCAAGAACTAACTTGATAACAGCTTCTACGCTTGAAGTGTCAAAGTAATTCATCTTAGGATCATAGTTTGTAGGAGTACTGATGATAACAAAATCTGCATTTTCATAAGCTTTTTTTGCATCAGTAGTAGCTGTAAGATTTAAATCCTTTGTAGCGAGGTATTCCTGAATCTCTTTATCTACGATAGGAGACTTGCCGGAATTGATCAGATTTACTTTTTCTTCGATAATATCAACGGCATAAACTTCGTTATGCTGAGAAAGAAGGATTGCATTGGAAAGACCGACATAACCGGTTCCGGCAATCGCTATTTTATAAGAACTCATTAATAATACACTCCTTTATTGAACATTATTTAGTAAAATTGTAAACAGAGTGTGTTAAAAAGTCAAGAAAAGAATGTACATCATAAGATTATTTAAGAGGTTTGTCAATTGAAAAAAATGTTATATCATGTTAAAATATTACGGATATATTACAGAACAATATTTTTTAGAGAAAAATGTAAAAGGAGAAATCATGAAAAAATATGATTATTTGATTGTAGGAGCAGGACTTTTTGGTGCTGTTTTCGCTCATGAAATGACAAAAGAAGGAAAAAAATGTCTTGTAATTGATAAAAGAGATCACATAGCAGGTAATATTTACTGTGAGAATGTAGAGGGAATTAATGTGCATAAGTATGGTGCTCATATTTTCCATACATCTGATAAAGTAGTTTGGGAATACATTAATCAGTTTGCAGAGTTTAATAATTACATTAACTCTCCGGTAGCAAGATATAAAGATGAACTTTATAACTTACCATTTAATATGAATACATTTAGCAAGATGTTTGGTATTAAGACACCGGCAGAAGCAAAAGCAAAAATTCAGGAAGAAATTGAAGAATTAGGAATCACAGAACCAAAGAACTTAGAAGAACAGGCTCTTTCTTTAGCTGGCCGTTCTGTATATGAGAAGTTAGTAAAGGGTTATACAGAGAAACAGTGGGGACGTGACTGTAAGGATCTTCCTGCATTTATTATTAAGAGACTTCCGCTTCGTTTTATTTATGATAATAACTACTTTAATGACCGTTTCCAGGGAATTCCTATGGGTGGATATACTGCAATTGTTGAGAAGATGTTAGAAGGTTCTGACGTATTGCTGAATACAGATTATTATGAGTTTAGAAAAGAGAATGCGGGTATCGCAGAGAAGACAGTGTATACCGGAATGCTTGATAAATATTTTGATTATAAATATGGTGTATTAGAATACAGAAGCGTTCGCTTTGAAACAGAGACATTAGATATGGATAACTATCAGGGTAACGCTGTAGTAAACTATACAGAGAGAGAAGTTCCTTATACCCGTATTATCGAGCATAAGCATTTTGAGTATGGTACACAGCCCAAAACAGTTATTTCAAGAGAGTATCCGAGTGAATGGAAGCTTGGTGAGGAACCATACTATCCGGTGAATAATGAGAAGAACGAAGAAGTTGCCGGTAAGTATCGTGAATTAGCAGATAAAGAAGAGAATGTTATTTTTGGCGGACGTCTTGGCGAATATCGTTATTATGATATGGACAAGGTAATTGCAGCGGCATTAAAAGCAGTAGAGAAAGAAAAGAATAATTAATTAGGAGTGAGGAAATGGCAAAAGTATCTATTATTATACCTACTTATAACGTGGAGATGTATCTTGTAGAATGTATGGAGAGTGTTGTAAACCAGACATTAAAAGATATTGAAATTATCTGTATTAACGATGGTTCAACCGATGGCTCTTTAGAGATCTTAAAGAGTTATGCGCAAAAGGATGACAGAATCGTTCTTGTTGATAAAGAGAATGGTGGTTATGGAATCGGAATGAATATCGGTTTAGATAAAGCGACTGGAGAATATATCGGAATTGTAGAACCAGATGATTTTATCCCGTTAAATATGTATAGTGATTTATATGAAAAAGCTGTTGAGAATGATTTAGACTTTATTAAGGCAGATTTCTATCGTTTTAAACGAGACAGTGAAACAGAGGATATGGAATTAGTTTATAATCATTTATCACCAAATAAGGAAGATTATAATATCGTGTTCAATCCAAGTGAAACACCGAAAGCAATCCGTTATATTATGAATACCTGGAGCGGAATTTATAAGAGAAGCTTTATTGAGGAATTCCATATTCGTCATAACGAAACTCCTGGTGCATCTTTCCAGGATAATGGATTCTGGTTCCAGACATTTGCCTATGCAAAGCGTGGAATGATCATTGATAAGCCATACTATATGAATCGAAGAGATAATCCGAATTCTTCCGTTCATAACAAAGAAAAGGTATACTGCATGAATGTTGAGTATGATCATATCAGAGAGTTGCTGGTGAGAGATAAAGAGGTATGGGAGCGTTTCCGTTCAATGTACTGGTTAAAGAAGTATAACAATTATATGGGAACGATCAAGCGTATTGGTGAAGAATATAAGAGAGAATATGTTCATCGTTTCAGTGATGAGTTTAAGCGGGGACTTGAATTAGGAGAGTTAGACGAATCCGTATTTACAAAGATTAGCTGGTCTAATATTCAGTTTATTACCAAGGATCCGAATGGCTTCTATATGAAAAAGGTGGCTACTCCGGTAAAGGTAAGAAGACTCACTAAGAAAGTAGAAAAGTTAGAAAAACAGAACGCAAAACTTCAAAACGATATTAAGATTATTAAAGGTTCCAGATCCTACAGACTTGGATGGTTTATGTTAACAATTCCAAGAAAGATTAAGGCGCTTTTTAAAGGCAATAAATAAAGGAGAAATTATGAGCGTAAAGGTATCTGTTATATTACCAGTTTATAATGTGTCTGAATATCTTCGTCAGTGCATGGACAGCATTGTAGGACAGACGTTAAAGGACATAGAGATTATTTGCGTAGATGATGGTTCAACAGATGATTCTTTAGAAATTTTAAAGGAATATGAAGCAAAAGATAAACGTGTTAAAGTAATTGAACAGAAAAATGCAGGAGCGGGAGCTGCCAGAAATAATGGTTTGGCAATCGCTACCGGAGAATATTTATCTTTTCTTGATTCCGATGATTTTTTTGAGCCGGATATGTTAGAAAAAGCCTATGAAAAGGGCAAAAGCTCTAATGCACAGGTTGTAGTATTTCGTTCAGATCAGTACAGAGAAGATCTGAACGAATTTGTTCAGGTTAAGTGGACCTTAAGAGAAAAGCAGATTCCGCCATATCGTCCGATGAATTGCCGTTCTTTTACCGGAAATATATTCAAAGTATTTGTCGGATGGGCTTGGGATAAGCTGTTTGAGCGCAAGTTTGTTGAGGAGAATCATCTGAAGTTTCAGCAGATTCGAACATCAAATGATATGTTATTTGTATTTTCAGCGCTTGCATTTGCACAGAGAATGGAGATTGTAGATCTTGTTCTGGCACATCAACGGAGGAATAATCCGAATTCTCTCTCTAATACCAGAGAAAAGTCATGGGATTGCTTCCACACTGCATTGAACGCATTAAAGGATGCGTTGACAGCGCATGGAAACTTCTGGGAGTTCGAGCAGGATTATATCAACTATGCGTTACATTTTAGTTTATGGCATTTAGATACGATAACGGGAGCGAAAAAAGAAGTTTTATTTAATAAATTAAAGAATGAATGGTTTGCTGAATTTGGAATTGATTCTCTTCCAGCAGAAAGATTTTATGATAAGAAAGAGTATGCCAAATATCTTAAGATAAAATCAAATGAGTTTAATGCTTATTATGAAGAATAGACGTTGTGAGTAGATAGACAGAAAGGAGACAGCGATGAGTACCGATAAAAAAGAGTATGGAATTTCAGTGATAATACCTTGTTATAATGTAGGACAATATGTGGAAGAAACATTAAAATCTGTGTTAAATCAGAGTTTTAAGAATTACGAGATTATTTGTTTAAATGATGGTTCAACAGATGGAACTTTAGAAATATTAAATAAATATCAGAGTTTATATCCATATATTCAAGTGTTTACGGGAGAAAACCACGGAGTTGCGTACCAGAGAAATAAGGGTGTTCAGCGTGCTCGGGGCAAGTATATCTACTATTTGGATGGTGATGATTTGATTAAAGAAAACTGTCTGGAGACATTGTATCAATATGCAGAAGCAGATAGTCTGGATATTCTGTATTTTGAGGCAGAAAGTTTTTACGAATCAAAAGAAATTGAGGAAGCATTTCCTCAATTTCTTACATTATATCATAGACATAAAGAGTATGATGGTGTTTATGATGGTAAAAATCTGTACATTGAGATGGAGAATAAAGGCGATATTAAAATGTCAGTTTGTTTACAATTTGTGCGTCGGCAATTTCTGATAGATAATAATATCAAATTTGGGGAAGAAAGGTATTTTGAGGATAATCTATATACTGTAAGAACTATGATTAAAGCAGCCAGAGCAAGATGTGTCAGAGATAATTTATACTTAAGACGAGTTAGAGGCAATTCGATAATGACCGGTGGAAAAAGAAAAATTCGTTTTGAATCCTATTTGGGGGTCGTTAGAGGTTTAATGCAGATATTAGAAGATGAAAAACAGAATTCTGCATTGCAGGAGGCAATTTATAAAAGAATAAGAGGAACCTATATCAATATTTTTAAAGATTATTTAAAAGTGCCGGAAAGTGAAAGAGATGAACTTTTTGGAGAAAAAAATAGTCCCTTATATTTACTTATAGGAATGGCTTTCTTTATGAATATTGAGGAAGTAGACAGAAAAAAAGTATCTGAGAAATTGAAAAAGACATATGCTGAGAAATCAGAGATTAATGAAAAACTACAAAGAACATACGCTGAGAAATCAGAGATTAATGCCAAACTGAAAAAGGCATATGAAGAAAAAACAGAACGCGGAGAAAAGCTTAAAAAACTGCGAAAGCATTTAAAAGATACAAAAGCAGAATTAGAAAAAAAATCAAAGCGTTTAGAGCAGTTAGAACAGGAAAAGAAACAGCTGGAGAAGCATTTTCTGGGAAGATTTGTTTTGGAAAAGTATAATAAATAAAAGTTATCCACTGTTTCACTAAGCGAAACAGTGGATAACTTTGTTTAGAAGTTTTTTTATGTTTCTAAACAAAATAGAAATTATCAGACAGATAACAAAAATGATAAGGACAATAGAACTATTATATAAAATGTCGGCAATGAACTCGGAAAAATGGGAGAACATAAAATGATTTAACATAGTAGGTACATTGTATGTTGCAAGTAAATCTCTTATAGGGATATGGATTAAATATACTGGGAAAGTATAAGAGGCCAGCCAGCATATGAATTTTTGAATTATGTTTGAAGACCCAGGTGCTTTGATGACAGAGCAACAAAAAATAAATATTGCAGAAGCACAGATAATACCAATAGAACTATACCAAAATAGAATATAGTTATTTGGTGTTTCTAATGAATATCTGTGAAGCTGAATGAGGCTCCTAAGGTAATTCAGAGAGAAAAACAAAAATATGGAAACTGGTATAGCAAGTTTACGGGTAAAAATCTTCTGATATTTATAAAGAATATGTCCCCAGATTATTTCAATAGAAGCGGGAACTAGAGCATTTATTGAATGATGGGAAAATGTTCCGAGACTATTCGAAGAAATATCATTCATGATTAAAAATATAAATGTTCCTATTAAAAAAATCTTTGTTCGATTTGTATCAGCATCCAGATAATCTACAAATGCCTTAAGCAAAGGATAGATAAGGATTACTAAAATATAAACATAAAGATACCATAAGTGAACGCTGTGGCTAATTGGATTTTGCCAGGAAAGAAGAGTTCGAAAGGTATCAATGTATTTAGAGGCAGCAATATGTAATGAAAGAGGTTGTTTATCAAATAGCCAGTCAAAACAATAGAAACCAATAATGCTAAATATAATTAACGGAATGATGATATGTTTTAGGGTTTTCTTTAATAATCTGCAATAGTCATTATTGAAGAGGAAGGCACCAGTGATCATAAAAAAGATAGCTACGCCATCAGCTAACAGACAATTTAGAAAAAGACGGAAAGTATCCCAACTATGCTCGTTTACAGCAGCGGATAGACTGGTGTGTACTCCGATTACAATCAGGCAGGCTAGAAGTCTGCAAAGTTCAATAGATGGATTTCGTTTCATGTTATTACCTCGTATAAAATTAATAGATAGTATAGTAAACCTTATATAATATAAAGTATTGTATAATATTAGCATAAAAATATAAAAATTGAAATAACGATTTATTTTATTTAAAAAGTTCGTATTTCTGATTGGAAATAAAATAGACGGAAAATAAAGAGGTATATAAAGAATGATGCAGGAGTGTAGTATGAGAGACAAAATTAAACCAGGAGTGTATGCGATTTTATCGGCGGTAGCTTTGTGTATTTCAGGACGGTTTTCAGTTATAATTGGCGGCTGGGCAAAACTTGCTGCAGAACTTAGCGGTGAAAAAGAGCAGGCATTTGTCATCGTTATTTTACTAATGATTTTATATAGAAAGAGCTGGAGCATATATATATCAGGACGGAAATGGATAACACATATATTAGCAGTGTGTTTTTCTTGCTGTATGCTTATAGGAAAAAGTTTTTCTCAGACGGGAAACATAAAATTTATTTTTGGAGATATAAAACAATTTTGTATTGCTGTAATAGTCTTTTTTGGATTTTATATATTATTTGATGTGGCAATTACACTTTTATATGTATATATAAATGAGAAGAGCGAGGAGAAGGAAAAGTCAATAAAAATTAAATGGATAGAGGAACATTACTTTGCCTTTTCTTTTTTATGTATGCTACTATGCTGGAGTCCTTATATCTTATGTTATTTGCCAGGATCAGTACCGCATGATGGTTATTGGCAGTTAAATATGGCATTTGGAATTAATCCTTTGACAAACCATCATCCGTGGGTAATTACTTTTATCTATGGAGTTGTTATGAGAATTGGAAGATACATCAGTGATAACTTTGGCATATTTATGATAGTAGCCATATTTACGGTTATAGAGATATTATGTTATGCATCTGTATGTAATAGTTTAAAAAAATGGGGTGCATCGAAAAAAGTGTATATAGGAACATTGGTGTTTTTTTCGGTCGTTCCGGCATTTGGCGGCTATGCACAGGCTGTAATTAAAGATAATATTTTCACGGCATTGCTGGCGCTGTTCTTTATTATTTATATTGATATTTGTATACAGCATGGAAAAAACATTGAAATAAAAAAGATGGTAATTTTGTTCTTGGTGGGAATGATGGTGTGCCTAAGCAGGAATAATGGTGTTTATATTGTTATTCCGTCAATGGTTTGTTTGACATTATATGTACAGAAGGAAAGAAGCAGATATGTTATCCTCCTGATATGTCTTATGGTATGCTATCAGGGACTGGAAGGTTATGTGGCACCGCAGCTAGGAGTAGAAAAAGGCTCAGTAAAAGAAGTACTTTCTATTCCATTTCAACAGACAGCTCGATATATAAAAGAATATCCAGAAGAAGTTACTTTGAAAGAGAAAAAAGCTATAAATGATATTTTATCTTATGATGGGATTAAAGAAAATTATAATCCAGAAATATCAGATTTTGTAAAAAATACTTTTAGAGAAGGTTCTGAAGATAAATTAGATGAATATTTTAAAGTGTGGTTTGAAATGTTTTTAAAACATCCAATGGTATATATAGAAGCTACATTAAATAATACATTTAGTTATTATTATCCTTTTTATAATGAAAAGGTTTTAGGAGATTATCAGTTTTATATTAAAGGAGCGCCTGTGGCAACAGGATATTTTGATATCCATTACATTACGCCGGTAAAAATAAGAACAGTACTTGCAGAATATGCTCAAATATGGAAGAAGGTTCCGGGATTTTCTCAGCTTGTTGACCCTGGTTTTTATACTTGGATCTTACTGTTGTTAGCAGGATATTTAATCTATAGAAAGAGAACAAGGGATATATTATTATTAATTGGGCCAGCCATCAATATATTGATATGTATTGCTTCCCCGGTTAATGGACTATTGAGATATGCTCTGCCTCTTATGGCGTGTACTCCTCTTTTGATATATTTGACAGTGCGTGAGGAAAAAGAATCTGAAACAGAAGGGGAAAATCGCCCTTTATAACATAGAAATGCTGAATTAAGAAAGAATGAAAACAAATTCTTAAATTCTCTTAATTATTCTTGTTGTATAGTTTCTTATGGTTTATAATCTTAATAGCAATGTAAGTATGACACTGTCGATACCATTGGCAGTGTCATATTTGTTTGTATGAATATTAGAGCATTTTCTAAACATGCTTCAGAGCAGATGTTAAAATGAATATCAAATGGATATTAAGAAAAGAGGGAGGAAACAATGGAAGCAATTAAAGTATCAGTCGTAGTCCCTGTTTATAATGTAGATGAATTTTTAGATAACACACTTTCTGATATTACAGGTCAGACTTTGCGAGAGATAGAGATTATTTGTGTGGATGATGGTTCTACAGATAATTCCTGTAAGATTATTGAAGAATGGATGGAGAAAGATTCCAGAATTCAGCTGATCAGACAGAAGAATCAGTACGCGGGGGTTGCTAGAAATAATGGTTTAAAACAGGCACATGGAAAGTATGTGATTTTCTGGGATGCAGATGATTTATTTGAGCATAATGCATTAGAGGTTATGTATGCACAGGCGGAACAGGAAAACTCCGATATATGTATCTGTGAGGCTCGCAAGTATGATAATGCGAAAGAAAAATATATCCCTTCTGATGCATATTTAAAAGAAGATCTTCTTCCGGGAAAGCAGACGTTTAATAAGTTTGATGTTCCAGATTACATTTTTAACTTAACAAATAATGTACCGTGGAATAAGTTGTATCTCAAAGAATTTATAACAAAAAATAAGCTGCAATATCAGGCAATCAAACAGGCGAATGACACGTATTTTACGATTATGGCATTATTTCTTGCGGAGAGAATCACATATGTGAAAGATGTGCTCATTGCTTACAGGGTAAATAATGATGAGAGTTTATCAGGCAAGGCTTCTGATACCGTATTTTGTGCTTATGATTCATGGCTGTATGCCAAAGAACATATAGAGAAGTATCCAGACTTTAATCTTGTCCGGTTCAGTTTTTTGAATCGTGCCTTGAGCGGATTTTATCATGCATTGAATATTCAGACAACTTTTGAATCCTATGAGAAACTTTACCGTAAGCTTGTGGAAGAAGGTTTTCATGAGTTCGGACTAGATGAATGTACAGAAGAGAATATTTATGCAGTGTGGATGTATAAAGATATGCAGAAGATGTATGAGACAGAACCGGCAGATTTCCTCGTACAAAAGAGTATTACAAGACGTGTTAATAACGAGAATAATAATGTGCGCCGTAAGATCTTAAGAGAGAAGAATGCAGTGTTAAGAGAAAATGTGCAAGCACTGAAAGAGGATAAAAAGACTCTGCAGAGCGACAAAAAGAAACTGCAGGAAGAAAAGAAAAAACTTGAGGGCGAGAAAAAAAAGCTACAAAAAGAAATAGACAATATTAAGCAGTCTAAAGCATATCGTCTTGGAAACAAATTGTTGTGGCTTCCGAGAAAGGTCGTAAAAAGAGGATAAAGTGCGAGTTACTCTTGATTTTCTTCTTATTTTGGATATAATAAAGTAGTATAAAGAAGTAATAAATATTTACAGGGGTGGCCAAAGAAGGTATATTTATGTAAGAATAAGTATACCTTCTTTTTCTTTTATACTTCTTTGGGAGTAGATACTTGATATGCTTTAATGAGTGTAATACATAGAGAGGTGATATGTGTGAATACTTTACAGACAAATGACTGGCTTATTTTGAATTCAATTATTTATGAGATTTATACAACAGCCGATTTTGATGGAATGAGAAAAAAGTTTTTGGAGCAGATGAAAATGCTTGTAGATTTTGACAGTGCGGATTTTTATCTGGCAGCAGCGGACGGCGAGCATAAGCTTACAGCACCGGTTATGTATCATTGTGACGAGGATTTATCGGATGTATATGATACCATTGATTATGGGCGCGGAATTTTATATAGCGGAAAAAGTATCGTATACAGAGAGACGGATATTATGGCAGATGAGGTGCGGACAAAAACGGAGTATTATGACAAAGTATATAAGCCGAACAGATGGCATTATTCCTTACAGATGATTATAGCAAAGGATAAGCAGTTTCTTGGTGTAGTTACCTTATATAGAAATATTGGAAAAGATGATTTTAACCATGATGAAGTATTTCTTGTGGATACGTTAAAGGAGCATATGGCATATCGTCTGTGGCAGCAGAGACAGAACCGTATACAGTTTGGTGAAAAACTTACCGTATCAGCAGCGACAGAGAAATTTGGCCTTACAAGACAGGAACATAACATTCTGCACCTGTTAATGGAAGGAAAAGATAATAGCTTTATCTGTGATTACTTATCTATTAGTATCAATACGTTAAAAAAGCATATTTTAAATATTTATCGAAAACTTGGTATTCGAAACAGGGTGCAGTTGTTTAAGAAAATCAGGGAGAAAGAGTAGAAATAGTCTTTATTCTGACAAAAATATGTGCTATAACTATTTTTGATTTGGTAATAATCTTGTAGCAATTGAAATTTGTATAGCTTTGAACAATTCTATTTTAAAATGTATATATTGCTTTACAGTAAGCAAGAAAAAGTTATTTCTGAAAAGCTCGCTTTTAAAAAGAGACTGTTGTTTTCTTGTGAGGTAGAAATATACGATATATTACAGAGTTATACACAGAGGAAAGGAATGAAGATTTAGTATGTTAAAAAAAGGTAAACTTTTTCTGGTTGTATTACTGACTTGCTTTTTACTTGGAAATACTTTTGGCAGCATAGCAGTAAATGCTGCGGGAAATTCGGCAAGCCAGGCAGCACAGACGGTCGGAACAATGGCAAAATCAGATGAATATAAGGCATTCTGGTTTTCTTATTATGACTATGATGCCTATCGTACCAAGTATAAAAAGAGAAATGCATCTACATTTAAGAAGTATTTTACGAAGGTAGTGAAAAAGGGGAAAAGTCTGGGAATGAACTGTATTATCGTTCATGTCCGCCCGTTTGGAGATGCGATGTACAAGTCCAAATATTTTCCGTGGTCCAAATGCATTTCAGGTAAACAGGGGAAGAATCCGGGATTTGACCCATTAAAAATTATGACTTCTGTAGCCCATGCAAACGGAATGAAAATCGAGGCGTGGATTAATCCTTACCGTGTAGCGGCAGGTTCCACCAATTATAGCCGTTTATCTTCTAAAAATCTGGCAAGAAAGTGGCATAACAACAAAAAGACACGCAGAAATGTTCTTGCTTATCGGGGAAGTCTTTACTATAATCCAGCAAAGGCACAGGTAAGAGAACTTATTGTGAACGGGGCAAAAGAAATTGTACAGAATTATGATGTTGATGGAATTCATATGGATGATTATTTTTACCCAACATTTAATTCTTCCAATGTAAACTCTGCTTTTGATGCAAAAGAATACAAAGCTTCTACTATGGGCAAACATAAAAATGGCATTGTTGCTTTTCGAAGACAACAGGTTAATGCTTTAGTGAAAGCGATTCACAGTGCAGTAAAAGCAACAAAGCCAAATGTGACATTTGGAATTAGCCCGGCAGGAAATATTGATAATTTAACAAGCAAATATTCTTATTATGTAGATATCAATAAATGGTTAAACTCCCATGATTATGTAGATTATATTTGTCCACAGATTTACTGGGGATTCAAACATCCGTATGCGAAGTTTGACAGAGTGACAAAGCGTTGGATGAAAGCTGCAAAAAGCAAAAAAGTAAAAGTATACATAGGAATTGCTGTATACCGCGCAGGCCATAATACCGGTGCAAGTTCAAGCGAACGCCGGGAGTGGAGATCGGATGCAAATGTTCTCAAAAAGCAGGTACAGTATGCTAGAAAAAAAGGTTGTGACGGTTTTGCATTCTTTGACTACCAGGATCTGAAAAGCAAAACAAGTGCGAGAGCGGTAAAAAATTTGAAAAAAGTATTGAAGCGCTAATTTACTAAAGCACAGAACCCGAACAGATAAATAGAGCTTATTTATCTGTTCGGGTTCGTCTGTTTATCCAAACTACTAATTGTTGAGAAAAATTCTCAAATAAATTATTGACTTCTAATAGATATTAGGGTATGCTAACTAAATAAGAATGCGTGAAATAAAAGTAAGTTTTAGCAAACATACAAAAGAAAGAGGTTATTATGTTACCATTAACGATGGCAAGTCAGGGAGAACCAATGACAATTAAAAAGATTGGTGGAAAACAGGAGACGAAGAAGTTCTTAGAGACATTAGGATTTGTTGTTGGCGGAACCGTTACAGTTGTTTCTGAGATTAATGGCAATATGATTGTGAATGTAAAAGATTCCAGAGTTGCCATTGGAAAAGATATGGCAAATAAGATTATGGTTTAAAGCTATGTTTCAACATTGATAATTGAAAGGTTAAAAAAGAGATAGAAAGTTTGAATAGGTATTAGCCTGAGTATTAAGTTATAGAGATTATTGATTGTAGCGTACATTTTTATATCATATATTTTGGATAGCTAGATAATGAAGTCTAAAGCAAAAATATGACAACAATTAAATACTTATTGAGAATACATAACGCTAAGCGAGGATAATTGAGAAAAAATATCATTATTGGATTTTTTACTTGTAATTTCCCCCTCGGTTGGCTTATTATTGTGTGAAAAGAAAAGTGATTGTACTTTTACATAAGAATATTAATATTATCAGGAGGTCATGGACATGTTAGAATGTTTAACTAAAATTAACTGGAAAAAAGTGGGTTTATTTGCATCAGGTACTTTATTTGGAACAGCAGGTATCAAGGTTTTAGCAAGTGATGATGCTAAGAAAGTTTATACAAACTGTACAGCAGCCGTTTTAAGAGCAAAAGAGACTGTTATGAATACAGTTACAACTGTTCAGGAGAACGCTGAAGATATTTATGAAGGCGCAAAACAGATTAATGAAGAACGTGCAGAAGCAAAAGTGGCAGCGGAGTTTGCAGAAGAAGCTGAAGCAGCAGAAGAAGAGACAACAGAAGAAGTTGAAGCTGAGGCAGAAGCAGCAGAATAGTTTTGATAATTTGATTTATATTAAAACATATTGTGGTAAGGCTGACTGTCGATGTTGATTTAAAGTCGATATTAAGTTAGATTCAAAAATTTGAATTTGATTTAAAATGGATGTAGCTTTAAAAGTAAAGAAGAGACTGCAGGACAGAGGCGGTCTCTTTTTTTAACAGATAAATAAAGAGGTGTATATTTTGAAGTTTCAGATAAAACACGAGATAAAAGGAAGAATGCGTCTCCATATATTCCAGAAGAAACAGATGTCCTGCGAACAGGCAGACATTTTATTATATTATCTGGAGAATATCGAAGGCGTAGAATCTGCAAAGGTTTACGAGAGAACAGCAGATGCAGTTGTCCGTTATGCTGCAGATAAAGATGGTTTCGTACGACAGAATATTATTAAAGAAGTGCAGAAGTTCGTTTACGATAAGGTAGAAGTTCCGGATGGTCTTATTGAGAATTCTGGAAGAGAGCTGAATCGTGAATTTCAGGAGAAGCTGATTGGACAGATTACTGCACACTATGCAAGAAAGTTTTTATTACCAGCCCCATTTCGTGCGGTGTATACAGGAATAAAATCATTAGGTTATATTTGGAAGGGACTCCAGACACTTGCACAGCGTAAGTTAGAGGTACCCGTTCTTGATGCAACTGCAATTGGTGTTTCTATTCTTCGTGGTAATTACGATACTGCCGGTTCCGTAATGTTTCTTCTTGGAATTGGCGAATTGTTAGAGGATTGGACGCATAAGAAGTCTGTGGGTGATCTTGCAAGAATCATGTCACTTAATGTAGAAAAGGTATGGCTTAAGACCGAGGACGGAGAAATTCTTGTTCCATATTCCCAGATTAAACAGGGGGACAGCATTGTTGTACACATGGGTAACGTCATTCCATTTGATGGAACTGTATTAGCTGGAGAGGCAATGGTGAACCAGGCATCCCTTACTGGAGAGTCTATGCCGGTTAGAAAGTCAGAGGAGACTTCTGTTTATGCAGGAACTGTTGTAGAAGAAGGTGAAATCACTGTTAAGGTAAAAGCGGTTGGCGGAAGTGGACGTTATGACAAGATTGTTACAATGATTGAAGATTCCCAGAAGTTAAAGTCTGGTCTTGAAGGTAAGGCAGAACATTTAGCTGATAAGCTTGTGCCATACACACTTGCAGGAACAGGACTTGTTTACTTAGCGACAAGAAATGCCACAAAGGCAATTGCTGTTCTTATGGTTGATTTCTCCTGTGCATTAAAACTTGCTATGCCAATTTCTGTATTATCTGCAATTCGTGAAGCAAGCCAGCATAATGTTACTGTCAAAGGCGGCAAGTACATGGAAGCTGTCGCAGAAGCAGATACTATTGTATTTGACAAGACAGGAACACTGACAAAGGCAGAGCCTACTGTTGCGGAAGTTGTTCCATTTGGAGGCAATGATGCAGATGAAATGCTTCGTATGGCAGCCTGTATGGAAGAACATTTTCCACATTCTATGGCAAAAGCAGTCGTAGATGCTGCATTAAAGAAAGAACTTGACCATGAGGAAATGCATTCCAAAGTACAGTATATTGTAGCACACGGTATTTCTACTACGATTGAAGGGAAAACAGCTGTAATCGGAAGTTATCATTTCGTATTTGAAGATGAAAATTGTAAGATTCCAGCAGGAGAAGAAGCGAAATTTGAAGCTCTTCCAGAAGAGTATTCCCACCTTTATCTTGCATTAGAAGGAACACTTGCTGCTGTAATCTGTATCGAAGACCCTCTTCGTGAGGAAGCAGCCGATGTAATCAAAGCTCTGAAAAAGGCAGGTATTTCAAAAGTTGTTATGATGACTGGTGACAGTGAGAGAACTGCCGCAGCCATCGCAAAACGTGTAGGCGTTGATGAATATTATTCTGAAGTACTTCCGGAAGATAAAGCAAACTTTATCACAAAGGAAACAGAAAAAGGAAGAAAGGTCATGATGATTGGTGATGGCATCAATGATTCACCAGCCCTTTCTGCCGCAAGCGTTGGAATCGCTGTAAGTGATGGCGCAGAAATCGCAAAAGAAATCGCAGACATTACGATCAGCGCAGAAAGTTTATATGAAGTCGTAGCATTGAAAAAGATTAGTAATGCATTATTAAAACGAATTCATAAAAATTATCGCTCCATCGTGGGAATTAACTCTGGGTTGATTGTACTTGGAGTCGCAGGAGTATTAGCTCCGGCAACATCAGCATTATGTCATAATGTTTCAACACTGCTTATTAGTTTAAACAGTATGAAAAACCTACTCCCAGAAGAGTAGTTTCTGATTTCATTCATTAGACAGATAACAGACGAAGGCAGCGAAACCAATAAGCCATATTTGTGATTTTAGTCGCGGCGAGAAGTAGTCTTCTATGAAAAGCCCAGTATGAAAATAATTGATTTTGACTCAGTTGTACAAAACACAAAGGTGTCAAAATCAATTATTTTCATACCGGGCTTTTTTAACGCTTTATTACACTCTCGCTGCTCCGAGACCACAAATATGGCTTATTGGTTTCGCTGCCTTCTGTGCTATGGCCAGGAGGATGAATTAAATCAGTTAGTTGTTTTTTGCAATTCCAATAACATTTTGATAACTTCAGGGCAATTATAAGACCTCAGTTCGATTCCTCAAATCCACCCACTGCATCTTAATTTTAACAAAATCCAGCCAAAAAACAGCCCAGGAAGAGAGCGCAGGACCTATATTTGTGACCTCGGAGCAAGGTTTGGATGCGCGTAAGCGAGCATCCAAACCGCCGCGACTAAAGTCATAAATATAGGTCCTGCGCTCTCTTCTTGGGCGTCTGTTTTGAATATTTTTCAAAAAAAGATGCAAAATACCCTCTTATAGAGAAAAGTGTATCAATAAGGGTATTGACTTTATGACGAAAGTTAGTTATTATAAATGCAAGTTAGTAATAACTAACAAACATTAAAACAAGGAGGCACCATGAGACAGGAAGTATTTGAGATTGTACAGAAGATGGACAAAGATAATATCAGAACACAGATGGCCCTGCAGTGTGCGCCGTTGATTACCGGACTTAAGGTGGCGAATCTTTTGATTATTCCATCTAAGAACGAAGAGTTTGTTGGAGCGATTCTTGATGGAACGGATATTTCTTATATGAGATTAGCGAAGTCAGAATGCAAGACAACATTTTTCCTGTATCGGGAAGCAAGCTTAACTGTCTGGCTTACGAAAGCTGAGAATAGAGTACTTCTCAGGGAGACAGGATACAACGGTAAAGTATTATCTGATATCCTCAGAGCAGTTCAGATACGATATGAAGCTTATGTGCAGAAAGGGAAAGATTTTCCCCATGAAATTGGTGTACTGTTAGGTTATCCTGCAGAAGATGTCAAAGGATTTGTGGTGAATGAGGGGAAAAATTATCTCTATTCTGGTTACTGGAAGGTTTATGGAGACCTGTCGGAAGCAAAGCAACTGTTTTACAAATTTGACCGGGCGAAGGAAGCGTTGATTGAACTGGTATCGCAAGGTATCGGAATAAGAAATGTTATCGAAAGCTGCAGTAGTAATTTACTGCTGGATGGCGCGGCTTAAAGTTCCTTGTAAGACCTTTTCAAAGATGGAAACATCATGGTAAATCAAACTAATAATTTTTTTCAGGAGGAAGCAGCAATGAGCAAAATTAGCGTAGTGTACTGGTCTCAGACAGGAAACACAGAAGCTATGGCGGAAGCTGTCGGAGCCGGAATCGCAAAAGCCGGTAAAGAAGCAGACGTAGTAGAAGTCTCAAGCGCATCTATGGAAGACTTAAAAGCAGCAAAAGTATTTGCACTTGGATGTCCTGCGATGGGCGCAGAAGTACTTGAAGAGATGGAGATGGAACCATTTGTGGAAGAAGTAGAAGGCTTCGCACAGGGAAAAACCATCGCACTTTTCGGTTCCTATGGCTGGGGAGATGGCCAGTGGATGAGAGACTGGGAAGAAAGAATGACAGCAGCAGGCGCAACGGTATTAAACGGTGAAGGCCTCATCTGCCAGGAAACTCCAGATGATGATGCAATCAAACAGTGCGAAGAACTGGGCGAACAGCTGGCTCAGAACGCATAAGAGCGTAGAATCATTCAAAGAAAAACTCGTAGTAACTCATAGTAAAAAATAGTAACAAGCAATTATAGTAATCGCATAGTAACGCATATAAAAAACTCATAATAACGCAGTAAAGTAATTTATATTAAAAAGTAACGTATATCAATAAGTAATTACACATTTAAAAAATACCTCTAATTTAATGAAATACCCTTTCTAAAATTTATTTTTAGTCGAAAAGACAAGAAAGAAGAAATCCTTTCATTCCTTTCCGTAAATCGCAGCGGAAAGCAAGGGAAGTGATTTCTTCTTTTTTTGTGTGGGACAAAACAGATGAAACCAGCTAATAGATGAGAAGTGGGCTTATTTTTCTCTTCGGGTTTCTCTGTTTATAGTTTGTCTGTCTATAGGCGTGTGTCGGATTATGTGCCGATCACTCATGCTGAGTTCGTCTGTTTCTACTTATTACGCAAGGCTTTTCGATAAATGCCATAAGCCACAAATGCCGTAACTGTTTCTGTTATCCAGAAAGAGTGCCATACTCCATTTGCGCCGATAAATCGGCTGAGTACGAACGCTAATGGTACGATGATTACGAGGTAACGAAGCAGGGAGACAACAAGTGATTCATTTCCCTTTCCGAGTGCTTCTAAAGCTCCACTTGATACGACGGAGACAGAAGAAACGATGAAGCCGCAGGAAATAATGCGGAGTGCGGATGCACCGGCGGCGATAGTTGTTTCCTGAGTGGTAAACATTTTCATAAAAGTTTCTGGCGTAAACATAAAAAGTAAGGTGCCGGCTGTCATGATGCCGATAGCAATTGTGAGGGCAAGCCGGTAGATTTTGTTTACTCGTCTGTATTCTTTTGCACCGTAATTGTAACCCATGAGCGGACGCATTCCCTGAATCATTCCGTTGACGGATAAATATAAGAAAGTCTGCAATTTATAATAGATTCCAAGAATGATAACACCAGATTCGGAAATTGATGCAAGGATTCCATTTAATGCGGAAATAAGCAGAGAAGGAAGCGCCATATTTAATGCACCGGGAATTCCAACACCGTAAAGGCGTATGCAGACATTTTTTTCAGGGCGAAGCAGGTGTTTACGTATTGTTACGGGTGGCTTTTTAAATATATAAAACAAAATGTAAATAAGTAAGGTAGAACACTGGCCGATGCCGGTTGCGATAGCGGCTCCTTCGATTCCAAGTCGTGGAAACGGTCCAATTCCAAAAATGAGAACTGGGTCAAGGATAATATTCAGGATGCAACCACACAGCATACTGAGCATGCTGACAACCATCATCCCCATCGCCTGAAAGTATTTTTCAAAAGTGATTTCCACATGGATAATAATTGAGAAAAGAAGAACGATATTTGAATAACGTAATCCTAAAGAGAGGGTGTCCTGATTGTTCGTAAACAGTTTTAAGAATGAAGGCATAATGAGGATGCCGGTTATACTTAAAATAATTCCATGTACAATAGAGAGAAACATTCCCTGTGAGGCAGCTTTATCTGCCTGTTCTCGCTGATCTGCTCCGAGACAGAAAGCAATCATAACATTGATGCCGATACCGAAACCTACGGCAACGGAGTTAACAACATTCTGAATTGGAAATACAAGAGAAAGTGCAGTCATGGCATCTTCGCTGATCTTGGCAACGAAAATACTGTCAATAATGTTGTAAAGTGAATTTACCAGCATGGATAAAATCATTGGTGCCGCCATAGAAAGCAGAAGTGGCAGAATTGGTTTTTCTTTCATATAAGTCTGTTCCATAAAATATCTTTTCCCTTCTGTATTATTTATTATTAATGTTTTACAGGGTACACATTGATGCTGTTAGATTTGTGAATTTTATTTACCCCGCCTCTGTAGGTGGTGCACATCTCGCAGCAAGAATACCGGGGCATTCTTGAATCTGTAAAAAGGAGTAGTTTATCGCAATAAAAAAGGCTACAGGATTCTGTACTGTTTAAATCAGAAACAGAAAAACCTATAGCCTTATTTAGACGATATATTATTTTAGCCACATTATTATAAAGGATTTGAAAAGGAAATGTCAAGCACTCTTTTTTAGAAAATCGAGAGGAATTCCTGATAATTGAATTACAATTTTTGCGGGTAAATGTTTAAAGATATTTTTTAGGTATATTTTTGAAATAAGATTTATAGAAGCTGGAGATTAGAGCGTGTTTGAAAAATCATTCTCGCAATCTGCACGCCCCAATTTGTGGGAGATTTTGCAGATGAACTCATAAGGAGGTAAAAAGTGTGGTTCTGGATAGGTAAATAATTATAGAAATATAAAAAAGATTAAATTTATATTACAAATGATATATTGTAATTAACAGGAAGAAAGGCATATGTTATAATAAACAGCAAAGACAATGTTTGATATGGAGAGGCTTCGTATATTGAATAAAAGCTGGCGTACACCTGTTTTGTTTACTGTGAGGACTTCTGTCACAATCTTGCATTGAATAAAGGCTGGTTTTTACAGCCCAAAGAGAGAAAAAGGAGAAGTTTATGAAAAAAATTCATGCATTAGTTATGTCTCTTATCATGCTTTTTATTGTGCTGGCACCAGCACAGAATGTGGAAGCAGCAGGCAAAAGCCTGAAAGTTTCTGAGAAAGCATTTTTCAAAGAGATGAAAGAATTTGACTACAAAGGAATGAACCGCTATGTGAAGGATTGGGGAGAAGGTGGACAGCTTGTGTCGGCATTTTACATGGTTCCGAGTGGTAAAAAGTATTTTGCTAAATGTGCCAGTAAGATGAGTTATCGTATCATTTCCACAAAGAAAAAGGGCAATAAGGCAGATGTGAAAGTGAAGTTCCGCTATGTGAATTGCGAGGATTTTACATTTAATTTCTGTATGAATGCATTTTATTATATGGCAGATGGAAAGCTTGATAATTTATCTTCCATGTCAGAAAAGCAGGTTATAAAGCTGGTAAATGGAATTATTGACAAATCACAGAAAGATACAAAGTTTAATCGTTTTAAGACAAAAACAGTTACAATTCGTTTTGTGAAAGCAAAGAATTGCTGGAAAGTTCAGAAAGTTTCTGATAAGTTAGCTGATGTTATGATGGCGAACTTTGCATCAAATCTTCAGAATTTGGCAACATTTTCTATTTCGTCAGCTTGTGGAGAAAAGAGCGCATATGTTATACCTGAGACGTCAGAGTATGGGACAGTACAGAAAAAAGTACTGGTTAAAGTATTGAAAAATATTTATGGAAGAAAGCCAGAGTTGTCTGCATAAAGCTTATTTATACATTTGCTGAAAATCTTTATGAAGTTTATTGCATTAAAAATAGTGCTTGCTATTTCTTAATTCCTAGTATATTATTAGGAATTAGGAGGTGGCGAATTATGATGGTTTCGTCCAAAGGCCGTTACGCACTTCGTGTAATGATCTATTTAGCACAGAATGACAGAGAAGAATTAATTCCGTTAAAGGAAATTGCGGAGAATCAAAATATATCCATGAAGTATTTAGAGATGATCGTGAGCCTGCTTCACAAGGGTAATATGCTTATAAGTGGACGTGGGAAAAAAGGAGGATATCGTCTGGCGCGAAAGCCGTCTGAGTACACGATCGGTTCTATTTTAAAGCTGACAGAAAAAACATTGGCTCCTGTCAATTGTTTAGAGGGTGGGAAAGTAACCTGCGAAAAGGCAGGATATTGTATTACTCTTCCGATGTGGCAGAAACTGGATGGGATTATTGATGATTATTTAGAGACAGTGACGCTTGAGGATTTGCTGGAGGGTCGGGTTTAACCTGGTTCTCCAGTATTTTTATGGGGTTATTTTTTATGTAAAAATTATGATGGCGTATGGATATAAAAGTAATATAAGAGAGACAGAAAGTATTTTAAGAAGTATTTTTTCGGAAATTATGTACATGATAAAAAACAAGAATAGCGGTATCTTTTTAATAAAATCCTATTGACAAGATAGGATTTTCAAGATATAATTCCTATACACTAGATAGGATTTAGAAAGAAGAGGGTGAATTTATGTATATTTATGCAGATAATGCGGGAACTACAAAGATGAGTCCTGTTGCGATAGATGCGATGACAAAGTGCATGAATGAGGTATTTGGAAACCCATCCAGCCTGCATTCTACCGGACAGCGTGCTGCAGAAGTGCTTCAGAAAGCAAGAGAAGATGTTGCAGAAGCATTAGGTGCAGATTTTAATGAGATTTACTTTACTTCCGGCGGAAGCGAAGCAGACAACCAGGCTATTCGTTCTGCTGCTCTTTTTGGAGCAAAGAAGGGTAAGAAACACCTCATTTCCACAAAGATTGAACATCATGCAGTTCTCCATACTCTTAAGAAGTTAGAGCGAGAAGGCTTTGAAGTAACATTACTTGATGTTGGAGCAGACGGAATTGTTGATCCTGCTGACGTAGAGAAGGCAATTCGTGAAGATACAGCATTAGTTACTATTATGTATGCGAACAATGAGATTGGTACATTACAGCCAATTGATGAGATCGCAAAGATTTGTAAAGAAAAGAAAGTAACATTCCACACAGATGCAGTACAGGCAGTTGGACATGTTCCAGTGAACGTACACGCACAGAACATTGATATGTTATCTTTATCCGGACATAAGTTCCACGGACCAAAGGGAATCGGTGTCCTTTACGTTAGAAAAGGTGTTCCACTGTTTAACTTGATTGAAGGTGGCGCACAGGAAAGAGGAAGAAGAGCTGGTACAGAGAATATTCCTGCCATTGTTGGTATGGCAGCAGCATTAAAAGAAGCTGTAGCAAACTTAGATGAGAACATGGCAAAGATTTCTGCTATGAGAGACCGCTTAATTGAAGGCCTTTCACAGGTTGAACATTCCCGTCTGAACGGTGATGCTAAGAAGAGACTTCCAGGTAACGTAAACTTCTGTTTCGAAGGAATCGAGGGAGAATCCCTTTTACTTTTACTTGATGAAAAGGGAATCGAGGCTTCTTCAGGAAGTGCCTGCACATCAGGTTCTCTTGACCCTAGCCATGTATTATTAGCAATCGGACTTCCTCACGAAGTTGCACACGGATCACTCCGTCTTACATTATGTGAAGAGAATACACCAGAACAGATTGAATATATCATTAAAGAAGTTCCGGAAATCGTTTCTTATTTAAGAAACATTTCACCAGTTTGGGAAGAACTTGAGAAGGGAGAAAAGAAACATGTTATATAGTGAAAAAGTAATGGATCATTTCCGTAACCCAAGAAACTTAGGAAAAATGGACGATGCAGACGGTATCGGAGAAGTAGGTAATGCAAAATGTGGTGACATCATGAAGATGTACATCAAAGTAAAAGACGGCATCATTGAAGATGTAAAGTTTAATACATTTGGATGCGGTTCCGCAATCGCCAGCAGCTCTATGGCAACAGAGATGATCAAAGGTAAATCTATTGATGATGCCTTAGAATTATCTAATAAAGCTGTAGTTGAGGCCCTTGACGGACTGCCAACACACAAGATTCACTGTTCCGTATTAGCAGAAGAAGCTGTAAAGGCTGCTGTAAAAGACTACTACGATAAGAACGGAATCGAGTACGATAAAGAAAAATTTGCACCAGACGATTGCCCAACATGTGGGGAATAGTTGATTTGGTGGTTGATGCACCATTTGACAGACAGTTGATAGGCGGCTTATTAGATAATTAACAGACGAAAATGAAAAAGGCTTATCATCGTATTTGTGACTTTAGTCGCGGCGGTTTGAATGCTCGCTTATGCGCTCGTATCCAAAGCTTGCTCCGAGGCCACAAATACGATGATAAGTCTTTTTCATTTTCTGACTGTGGATGGTTCCGATAAGTACGTTCCTAACCTACTTTTGTAAGAAGCGGTTAAAATTACTGGAAAACCAAATCAAGGAGGGAGATTTGGGAGCGAGCATTCAAAGCACCGCGACTAAAGTCATATATTTGAACTATCCAGCTCCTGGTTTTTGTCTCCTCCAACCAAAACGAAATAAATCCCACAAGCAAGGGAATTCTCCCACAAAACCAATTGACAGATTGCAGAAGTCTTTGTATAATAGCAGTGTGTTAACCTACTTTATTCTTAGAGTGAAAAACGGAGGAGAAGATAATGAAGTTTTTTATTGATACTGCGAATGTAGAGGATATCAAGAAAGCGAATGACATGGGGGTTATTTGCGGGGTTACAACAAATCCATCTCTGATTGCCAAGGAGGGAAGAGATTTTAATGAAGTCATCAAAGAAATCGCTTCTATCGTAGATGGCCCAATCAGTGGTGAAGTAAAAGCGACAACAACAGACGCAGAAGGAATGATTAAGGAAGGCCGTGAAATCGCAGCAATCCATCCAAACATGGTTGTAAAGATTCCTATGACCGTAGAAGGATTAAAGGCTTGTAAAGTTCTTTCCCAGGAAGGAATTAAGACCAATCTTACATTAATCTTTACTGCAAATCAGGCATTACTTGCCGCAAGAGCGGGAGCAACATATGTATCTCCTTTCTTAGGCAGACTAGATGATATCAGTGTAAGAGGTGTTGATCTTATTCGTGATATCGCAGAGATTTTTGCTGTCGCAGGTCTGGATACAGAGATTATCGCAGCGAGTGTCCGTAATCCAATTCATGTAACAGACTGTGCTTTGGCAGGAGCTGATATTGCAACAGTTCCATATAAAGTAATTGAACAGATGACCAAACATCCTTTAACTGATGCTGGAATTGAGAAGTTTAAAAAAGATTATATCGCAGTATTTGGTGAATAGGATATAGATGTGATTTCAGAATCTTCATTGCAAAGTGAAGTACAGCAGATTCTGGGATTATATTGGGCAATAAGGAGGAAACCATGAACAAATTAGAACTTCAGAAGATGGCAAATGAAGTGAGAAAAGGAATTGTCACAGGCGTTCATGCAGCAAAAGCTGGACATCCAGGCGGTTCTTTATCCGCAGCAGATCTTTTTACATATTTATATTTTGAGGAAATGAATGTAGATCCTAAGAATCCTCAGGATCCGGACAGAGACCGTTTCGTATTATCCAAAGGTCACACAGCACCTGGATTATATGCAACATTAGCTCACAAGGGATATTTCCCAGTAGAAGACTTAGTTACATTAAGACATATCGGTTCCCACCTTCAGGGACATCCATGTATGCAGCACACTCCAGGACTTGATATGTCATCAGGTTCTCTTGGACAGGGAATCTCCGCTGCAGTAGGTATGGCTCTTTCTGCTAAGTTAAGAAATAAATCCTATCGTGTTTACACACTTCTTGGAGATGGTGAGATTCAGGAAGGACAGGTTTGGGAAGCTGCAATGTTCGCAGGAGCAAGAAAGCTTGACAACTTAGTAGTAATCGTAGATAACAACGGATTACAGATTGATGGTAAGATTGAAGATGTATGTTCTCCATACCCAATCGACAAGAAGTTTGAAGCATTTAACTTCCATGTAATTAATGTAGCAGATGGTAACGATTTCGACCAGTTAGATGCAGCATTTAAAGAAGCAAGAGAAGTAAAAGGAATGCCAGTAGCAATCGTTATGAAGACTGTAAAAGGTAAAGGTGTTTCCTTCATGGAGAATCAGGCATCCTGGCATGGTACTGCACCTAATGATGAACAGTATGCTGTAGCTATGGAAGACTTAAAGAAAGTGGAGGAAGCATTATGTCAGAAGTAAAGAAAATCGCTACCAGAGAAAGCTATGGAAATGCGTTAATTGAATTAGGAAAAGAACATGAGAATCTTGTAGTTTTAGATGCTGACCTTGCAGCAGCTACTAAGACTGGAATGTTTAAAAAAGTTTTCCCAGAACGTCACATCGACTGTGGTATCGCTGAATGCGATATGATTGGAATCGCAGCCGGAATCGCAACAACAGGAATGGTTCCTTTCGCAAGTACATTTGCAATGTTCGCAGCAGGACGTGCATTTGAGCAGATTCGTAATTCTGTTGGATATCCACATCTTAATGTAAAAATCGGTGCTACTCATGCAGGTATTTCCGTTGGTGAAGACGGAGCAACACATCAGTGTAACGAAGATATCGCATTAATGCGTACTATCCCAGGTATGACAATCATCAACCCTTCTGATGATGTAGAAGCAAAAGCAGCAGTACGTGCCGCTTATGAATTAGACGGACCTGTATACTTAAGATTTGGACGTCTTGCAGTACCTGTAATTAACGATAATGATGATTATAAATTTGAAATCGGCAAAGGTGTTGTATTAAGAGAAGGAAAAGATGTTACAATCGTAGCAACTGGTCTTTGCGTAAGCTCCGCATTAGAAGCAGCAGATATGCTCGCTGAAGATGGAATCGAAGCTAAAGTAATCAATATCCACACAATCAAACCTATCGATTCAGATCTTCTTGTAGAAGCAGCGAAAGAGACAGGTAAGGTTGTTACAGTAGAAGAACATTCCGTAATTGGTGGACTTGGCGGAGCAGTATGTGAAGTACTTTCCGAGAAATATCCAGTACCAGTTAAGAGAATTGGTGTGAACGATGTTTACGGAGAATCTGGCCCAGCAGTTAAGCTTATTGAAAAATATGGCTTAGACGGTAAGGGCGTATATGCTTCTGTAAAGGAATTTGTTAAATAACTATTTGATTCTTTGAGAGAAAACAGACGAAAATAAAAAGAAATACTACCATATCCCAGATGCGACTACAGAGCAGATGGGATATGGCAGTATTTCTTTTTTCGTTTGTTTCCCCCTAATGAATCAGATAGTAATCACTTATCCATTTTGTCAAATTAAAAAAGTTGCCGAATTTCTCCCTTTTTTCGCCGCTATTTTATACATATTATATGGAAGAAATTTTACTCCCATGTTTAACAAGTGAAAAAACTGGAAAAAATCAAGAATAAGAGAAAAAAATTAGTTGACATGGCTTGACAGATGTGCTATGATAATAAACTGATTCACAATGGGTCTGTATGCCTATTGGAAAGTAACCAGAAGATTTAACATTATGATTATTCAAGGGGTGAAAACATCGATGGAAAAGAATAGACTGCGTCCAACGCGAATTCCGGGAAGCAAAAACATCAGAATGAGCTATGCCAGACAAAAAGATGTTCTCGATATGCCGAATCTTATAGAAGTCCAGAAAGATTCCTACAAATGGTTCCTTACAGATGGATTAAAAGAGGTTTTTGAGGACATTTCGCCTATCACGGATTACAGTGGACAGCTCAGCCTGGAGTTTGTGGACTTTCAGCTTTGCAGAGAGGATAGAAAGTATTCAATCGAGGAGTGTAAAGAACGTGATGCAACATATGCAGCTCCTTTAAAAGTGAAAGTTCGTCTCCATAATAAGGAAACAGATGATTTTAAACAACACGACATTTTTATGGGCGACCTGCCATTGATGACGGAAACAGGTACTTTCGTAATTAATGGTGCGGAACGTGTTATCGTCAGTCAGTTAGTTCGTTCTCCAGGTATTTACTATGCGATCAGCCACGACAAGATTGGTAAGAAGTTATATTCTTGTACAGTAATTCCTAACCGTGGTGCATGGCTGGAATACGAGACAGACTCCAACGATGTATTCTATGTTCGTGTTGACCGTACAAGAAAGGTTCCTGTTACTGTACTTATCAGAGCTCTTGGCATTGGAACCAATGCTGAAATTAAGGAATTATTCGGAGAAGAGCCTAAGATTTTAAAAACTCTCGAAAAGGATACAGCAACAAACTACCAGGAAGGTCTTAAGAAGTTATACGAGAAGATCCGCCCAGGTGAACCTTTATCAGTTGACAGTGCAGAGAGCCTGATTAACAGTATGTTCTTCGATGCAAGACGTTATGACCTTGCAAAAGTAGGACGTTATAAATTTAATAAGAAGTTAATGTTCCGCAATCGTATTGCAGGACACAGACTGGCACAGGATGTACTTGATCCTTCCACAGGAGAAATCCTTTTTGAAGCAGGTGTAAGACTTACAAAAGAACAGGCTGACGCTATTCAGAACGCAGCAGTTCCTTATGTTTACGTTGAGACAGAAGAGAAAGAAGTAAAAGTCCTTTCCAGTATGATGGTAGATATCACAAGCTTTGTTGATGTTGACCCAGAGGAAGTTGGCGTTACTGAATTAGTATACTATCCAGCCCTTGAAAAAATCTTAGAAGAATATGATGATATAGATGAAATTAAAGCACAGATTCGCAAGAATATCACTGAGCTGATTCCAAAGCACATTACAAGAGAAGATATTTTAGCTTCTATTAACTACAATATCCATCTTGAGTATGGTGTTGGTAACGATGATGATATCGACCACTTAGGTAATCGTCGTATCCGTGCCGTTGGTGAGTTATTACAGAACCAGTACAGAATTGGTTTATCCCGTCTGGAGAGAGTTGTCAGAGAACGTATGACAACACAGGACATTGAGTCCATTTCTCCACAGACATTAATTAACATTAAACCAGTTACTGCTGCTGTTAAGGAATTCTTTGGAAGTTCTCAGTTATCTCAGTTCATGGATCAGCATAATCCGTTATCTGAGCTTACTCATAAGAGACGTCTTTCCGCATTAGGTCCTGGAGGTCTTTCCAGAGATCGTGCCGGATTCGAGGTTCGAGATGTACACTATTCCCACTACGGAAGAATGTGTCCTGTAGAGACTCCCGAGGGTCCTAACATCGGTCTGATTAACTCTCTTGCAACTTACGCAAGAATTAATGAATATGGTTTTGTTGAGGCTCCATACCGTAAGGTAGATAAGAGTGACCCCCAGAACCCAGTTGTAACAGATGATGTTGTATACCTTACTGCTGATGAAGAAGATAACTACACAGTAGCGCAGGCGAACGAACCATTAGATGAAGAAGGTCACTTCATTCACACTAATGTTTCCGGTCGTTACAGAGAGGAAACATCCGAATTTAGAAAGTCAAGAATTGACTTAATGGACGTATCTCCTAAGATGGTATTCTCCGTAGCTACATCCATGATTCCTTTCCTTGAGAACGATGATGCGAACCGTGCTCTGATGGGATCCAACATGCAGCGTCAGGCTGTACCACTGTTAAAGACAGAAGTTCCAGTTGTTGGTACTGGTATGGAAGCTAAGGCTGCCCGCGACTCAGGTGTATGTATTATTGCACATCATGCAGGTACAGTTGAGTACTCAACAAGTAAAGAGATTATCGTAAAACGAGAAGACGGAATCCGTGATACTTACCACGTAATTAAGTTCTCCCGAAGCAACCAGGGTAACTGTATGAACCAGAGACCTATCGTAAATAAGGGTGACCATGTTGAAGCAGGAGATATTCTTGCAGATGGTGCTTCCACATGCGGCGGCGAGATGGCTCTTGGTAAGAACCCATTAATCGGATTTATGACCTGGGAAGGTTATAACTACGAGGATGCCGTACTTTTAAGTGAGCGTCTTGTACAGAATGACGTATATACATCTGTTCATATTGAAGAATATGAAGCAGAGGCAAGAGATACAAAGCTTGGACAGGAAGAGATTACAAGAGATCTTGCTGGTCTTAGTGAAGATGTATTAAAAGATCTGGATGAGAATGGTATCATCCGTATCGGTGCAGAAGTTCATGCCGGAGATATTCTGGTAGGTAAGGTGACTCCTAAGGGAGAGACAGAACTTACTGCTGAAGAAAGACTTCTTCGTGCTATTTTCGGTGAAAAGGCAAGAGAAGTTCGTGATACTTCCCTTCGTGTTCCACACGGCGCTTACGGTGTTGTTATGGATACAAAGGTATTTACAAGGGAGAATGGTGACGAGCTGCCTCCAACAGTTAACAAGTCTGTTCGTGTTTACATTGCACAGAAACGTAAGATTTCTGTTGGTGATAAGATGGCTGGCCGTCATGGTAACAAGGGTGTAGTTTCCCGTGTACTTCCAGTAGAGGATATGCCATTCCTTCCTAATGGCCGTCCACTCGATATCGTACTGAACCCATTAGGTGTACCTTCCCGAATGAATATCGGACAGGTCTTAGAGCTTCATTTAAGTCTCGCATCTAAGGTGCTTGGATTTAATGTAGCAACACCAGTATTTAACGGTGCAGATGAGAACGATATCATGGATACTCTTGAGATGGCGAATGACTATGCGAACAAGACATGGGAAGAATTCGAAGAACGCTGGGGTGACAAGGTTAACGATGATATTATGAAGTATCTTTGGGATAACCGTGACCACAGAGAAGAATGGAAGGGTGTTCCAATCGACCGTACAGGTAAGGTTCAGCTTCGTGATGGACGTACAGGACAGGAATTCGATTCACCAGTTTCCATCGGATTCATGCATTATCTGAAGCTGCATCACTTAGTAGATGATAAGATTCATGCACGTTCTACAGGTCCTTACTCATTAGTAACACAGCAGCCTCTGGGTGGTAAAGCTCAGTTCGGTGGACAGCGTTTCGGAGAGATGGAGGTTTGGGCTCTTGAGGCTTATGGTGCTTCCTATACTCTTCAGGAAATCTTAACTGTGAAGTCTGATGATGTAGTTGGTCGTGTGAAGACATACGAAGCAATCATCAAAGGAGAGAATATTCCTGAACCAGGTATTCCGGAATCCTTCAAGGTACTTCTTAAGGAATTCCAGTCCCTCGCTCTTGATGTTCGTGTCTTAAAAGAAGATATGACAGAAATTGAGCTTCAGGAAGGCAGCGAAACAATTAATGAATCCCTTACTTCAGTGATTGAGAGCAGTCCGGATGATAACAATTATAAGGACGAGAGCAATCTTGGAGAGTATGGCTACAAAGAAAGTACTCTGGAAGAAGAAGCTGGACAGGCTGATGCACAGCCAGAGTTTACAGAAATGCCTTTTGGCGATTCTGATTTGTAAGATAGTTTGGAAGGAGTAACCTATGTCTGATATGAATAACCAAACAGTTGAACAGCCGGTTAATTTTGACGCCATTAAAATCGGACTTGCGTCTCCGGAACTGATTCGTCAGTGGTCTCATGGTGAGGTAAAAAAGCCGGAAACCATTAACTACCGTACTTTAAAGCCGGAAAAAGATGGTCTGTTCTGTGAAAGAATTTTCGGACCAAGCAAGGACTGGGAATGTCACTGTGGTAAATATAAAAAGATTCGCTATAAAGGCGTTGTCTGTGATAAATGTGGTGTTGAAGTTACAAAGGCAAGTGTAAGAAGAGAAAGAATGGGACACATCGAACTCGCAGCTCCAGTATCCCATATCTGGTACTTCAAGGGAATTCCTAGCCGTATGGGATTAATCCTTGATATGTCTCCAAAAGCACTGGAAAAAGTATTATACTTTGCTTCCTTTGTAGTTCTTGACCCAGGAACAACAAACTTAAGCAAGAAGGACGTTATCTCTGATGCTGAGTACCGTCGTGTAACAGAAGAATATAGGAATTCTGATGAAGGTCTTGGAAACTTCCGTGTAGGAATGGGTGCTGAGGCAATCAAAGAACTTCTTGCAGAGATCGACTTAGAGGCTGAAGCAGAAGAACTTAAGAAGAGTCTTAAGAATGCCAGCGGTCAGAAGAAAGCAAGAAATATTAAACGATTAGAAGTTGTAGAAGCTTTCCGTCTGTCAGGAAACCGTCCAGAATGGATGGTTCTTGACGCTGTTCCGGTTATCCCTCCGGATATCCGTCCAATGGTTCAGTTAGATGGTGGACGTTTTGCAACCTCCGATTTAAATGATTTATATAGAAGAATCATCAACCGTAATAACCGTCTTAAGAGACTGTTAGAGCTTGGTGCGCCAGACATTATTATCCGTAACGAAAAGCGTATGCTTCAGGAAGCTGTTGATGCGTTAATCGATAATGGCCGTCGTGGACGTCCAGTAACTGGTCCTGGAAACAGAGCATTAAAATCCCTTTCCGATATGTTAAAGGGTAAACAGGGACGTTTCCGTCAGAACCTTCTTGGTAAGCGTGTTGACTACTCAGGACGTTCCGTAATCGTAGTAGGACCAGAATTAAAGATTTACCAGTGTGGTCTTCCAAAAGAGATGGCTATCGAGCTTTTCAAACCATTTGTTATGAAAGAACTTGTAGCAAACGGTCTTGCTCATAATATTAAGTCTGCCAAGAAGATGGTAGAAAAGTTACAGCCAGAAGTTTGGGATGTACTCGAAGATGTTATCAAAGAACATCCGGTTATGTTAAACCGTGCTCCTACCTTGCATCGTCTTGGTATTCAGGCATTCGAGCCAACATTAGTAGAAGGTAAAGCAATTAAGTTACATCCATTAGTATGTACAGCGTTTAATGCCGACTTTGATGGTGACCAGATGGCTGTCCATCTGCCACTTTCCCAGGAAGCACAGGCTGAGTGCCGTTTCCTCTTACTTTCTCCAAACAACTTACTGAAGCCATCTGATGGTGCTCCAGTAGCCGTTCCTTCTCAGGATATGGTCCTTGGTATTTACTACCTGACTATGGAAAAAGAAGGAGCTAAGGGTGAAGGTAAATGCTTTAAGTCTGAAAATGAAGCATATCTTGCTTACGAGAACAAGGTAATCACACTTCATTCCAGAATCAAAGTAAAGAGAAGAGGTATGAGACCAGACGGAACAATGGGAAGCCGTATTATAGATTGTACAATGGGACGTCTTCTTTTCAACGAAATCATCCTTCAGGATTTAGGTTTTGTTGACCGTTCTGATCCAGATAACTTCTTAAAGTTAGAAGTTGATTTTCAGTGTGGTAAGAAACAGTTAAAACAGATCCTTGACCGTTGTATCAGCGTACATGGTACAACTAAGACTGCCGAGGTTCTTGATAATATCAAAGCTCTTGGATATAAGTATTCTACAATTGGTGCGTTAAGTGTATCTATTTCCGATATGACCGTACCAAAAGAAAAACCAGAAATCCTTGCAGCAGCTCAGAAACAGGTTGAGTACATTACAAAACAGTACCGCCGTGGTTTCATGACAGAAGAAGAACGTTATAAAGCAGTAGTACAGACATGGTTCGCTGCCGATAACGAACTTACAGATAAACTGATCAGTGGTCTTGATAAGTACAACAACATCTTCATGATGGCTGACTCCGGTGCCCGTGGTTCTAACCAGCAGATTAAACAGCTTGCCGGTATGCGTGGACTGATGGCCGATACATCCGGACGTACTATCGAACTTCCTATCAAGTCCAACTTCCGTGAAGGTCTTGACGTACTGGAGTACTTCATTTCTGCACATGGTGCCAGAAAGGGACTTTCCGATACAGCCCTTCGTACAGCCGATTCCGGTTACCTGACAAGACGTCTTGTAGATGTATCTCAGGAACTGATTATTCGTGAACAGGATTGCTGCGAAGGAACAAACAAGATTCCAAGCATGTATGTAGAAGCTATCATGGATGGAAAAGAAACAATCGAATCATTAGAGGATCGTATCAGCGGACGTTATGCAGCAGAAGATTACAAAGATAAAGAAGGTAATCTCATTGTTGAAGCAAACTGCATGATTACTCCAAAGCGTGCGAAAGCAATTGTAAACGCAGGATATCAGCAGGTTAAGATCAGAACAATGTTAACATGTAAGTCCCATAACGGTGCATGTTCTAAATGTTACGGTGCCAACCTTGCAACTGGTCAGGCAGTACAGGTTGGTGAGGCAGTCGGAATTATTGCTGCTCAGTCCATTGGTGAGCCTGGTACACAGCTTACTATGCGTACATTCCATGCCGGTGGTGTAGCCGGTGATGATATTACACAGGGTCTTCCTCGTGTCGAGGAGCTTTTCGAGGCACGTAAACCTAAGGGCCTTGCCATCATCACTGAAATTGCTGGTCGTGCGGATGTAAAAGAAACAAAAGAAAAACGTGAAATCACTGTAGTAAATGAGGATAGCGGAGAAACAAGAAATTATGTAATTCCTTACGGTTCCCGTATCAAAGTTCTTGACGGTACTTACTTAGAGGCCGGTGATGAACTGACAGAAGGTTCTGTAAATCCTCATGACATCTTAAGAATCAAAGGTGCAGGAGCAGTTCAGGATTACATGATGCGTGAAGTACAGCGTGTATACCGTCTGCAGGGTGTAGATATCAACGATAAACATATCGAGATTATCGTTCGCCAGATGCTTAAGAAAGTTCGTATTGAAGAAGCTGGAGATAGCCAGTACTTACCAGGAGCACTCATTGATATCCTTGAATTAGAGGATGAGAATGAAAGACTTCTTGCAGAAGGAAAAGAGCCTGCAACAGCAGAGCAGACACTTCTCGGTATCACAAAGGCTTCTCTTGCAACAAGCTCTTTCTTATCTGCTGCTTCCTTCCAGGAAACAACAAAGGTTCTTACAGATGCAGCAATCAAAGGAAAGATTGACCCATTAATTGGTCTTAAGGAAAACGTACTTTTAGGAAAACTGATTCCAGCCGGAACAGGATTAAAGAAGTATCGTAACCTTCATCTTGATACAGGAAAAGTTGTCAACAAGATCGAAGAAGCAGACGAATTTGACTACGATGCAGCTTCTATGGAAGAAGAAATGCGTGATCAGAAGTCAGAGGATGCAGCAATGATGATGGATTCTGAAAATCTTTAATTAAGATACAGGACAGACGACCCCTGAGAATAAAATAATCCCTATCTGTGACCTGGTAGCAAGGTTTGAACGTTCGCGCGTCTAAGCGAACATTCAAACCGCAGCGACGAAAGTCACAGATAGGGATTATTTTATTCTCAGGGGCCTGACTGTGGCTGGAGTTGGTTTCTTCTGGGTTCGTCTGTTTCTGGCACTTCGAGAAAAATGAAATTCAATTTCCCCCTTGACAAAAAGATTTTTTAAATATATAATCTTTAATTGTGTGCGATGTATAACTATGTCCACATATGGGTATAATCAAGATGATTTGTCATATTGGTTTAACCTAAAGAAGAAACTATTAGCAACCACATTAGAAAATATGCATGGAGGTGAATTTCAGAATGCCTACTTTTAACCAGTTAGTTAGAAAAGGAAGACAGTCTGTAGCAAAGAAATCCACGGCACCTGCTCTTCAGAAAGGATTTAACTCCTTAAAGAAAAGACCAACAGATGCCAGCTCACCACAGAAACGTGGAGTATGTACAGCCGTTAAGACAGCAACTCCTAAGAAGCCTAACTCAGCGCTTCGTAAGATTGCCAGAGTACGTCTTTCCAATGGTATCGAAGTAACAAGCTATATCCCAGGTGAAGGACATAACCTTCAGGAACATAGTGTTGTTCTTATCCGTGGAGGAAGAGTAAAGGATTTACCAGGTACAAGATATCATATCGTACGTGGTACTCTTGATACAGCAGGCGTAGCAAACAGACGCCAGGCTCGTTCCAAATACGGTGCTAAGAAACCTAAGAAATAAATATCAGTGAGAATGCCGGAATAGCAATATTTTCTCTGTTGGTTGCAGGCAATATATTGACTTGTCCGAGCATGAACAACGGAAACAGAAGTTTCCATGAGTACCGATGATTTAATATTTCATTTCCTCATGGAAATGAAGAAATGAAAATCACATTTAATTAAGGAGGGAAGAACCGTGCCACGTAAAGGACATATCGCAAAAAGGGATGTATTACCAGATCCTATTTACAATAACAAAGTGGTAACAAAGCTTATCAATAACATCATGTTAGACGGTAAGAAAGGTGTTGCACAGAAAATCGTTTACGGTGCTTTCGACCGCATTGCGGAAGAAACAGGAAAAGATGCCTTAGAAGTATTTACAGAGGCTATGAACAACATTATGCCAGCTCTGGAAGTTAAGGCTAGACGTATCGGTGGTGCTACTTATCAGGTACCTATCGACGTAAGACCAGACAGACGTCAGGCATTAGCTCTTCGTTGGATTACTCTTTACTCTCGTAAGAGAAGTGAAAAGACTATGGAAGAGCGTCTTGCAAAAGAACTTATGGATGCAGCGAACAACACTGGTGCATCTGTAAAGAAAAAAGAAGATATGCACAAAATGGCAGAAGCAAACAAAGCTTTCGCACATTACAGATTCTAATAAGTTATTTACACAGGATGTGCTGCATAGATTATGCAGCCGTCCGGATACATTTTATAGGAGGAAAAAACCTTGGCTGGAAGAGAATATCCACTTGAGAGAACCAGAAATATTGGTATTATGGCCCACATTGATGCTGGTAAGACAACATTGACAGAGCGTATCCTTTATTACACTGGTGTAAATTACAAGATTGGTGATACTCATGAAGGTACTGCTACCATGGACTGGATGGAACAGGAGCAGGAAAGAGGTATCACAATCACTTCCGCTGCCACAACATGTCACTGGACTCTGGAAGAGGATTGTAAACCTAAAAAAGGTGCTTTAGAGCATCGTATCAATATTATTGATACCCCAGGACACGTTGACTTTACAGTAGAGGTAGAAAGATCTCTTCGTGTATTGGACAGCGCTGTTGGTGTCTTCTGTGCAAAGGGCGGTGTTGAACCACAGTCCGAAAATGTATGGCGTCAGGCAGACACCTATAATGTACCACGTATGGCATTCATCAATAAGATGGATATCATGGGTGCTGATTTCTACGGTGCAGTAGATCAGATCAAAACAAGATTAGGTAAAAACGCGATTCCTATTCAGCTTCCTATCGGTAAGGAAGATGACTTCAAGGGAATTATCGACTTAATGGAAATGAAAGCCTACATCTACAACGATGAGAAGGGTGAAGACATTGACATTATTGATATTCCAGAAGATATGAAGGATGATGCTGAATTATATCACACAGATATGGTTGAAAAAATCTGTGAAGCAGATGATGATTTAATGATGGCTTACCTTGATGGAGAAGAGCCAAGCGTTGAAGAGTTAAAGAGAGTTCTCCGTGAAGGAACATGTAACTGTACAATGGTTCCTGTTTGCTGTGGTACAGCTTACAGAAACAAAGGCGTACAGAAACTTCTTGACGCTATTATCGAATATCTGCCAGCTCCTACAGATGTAGAAGCCATCAAAGGTCAGGACTTAGAAGGTAATGAAGTAGAAGTTCCTGCATCTGACGATGCTCCATTTGCAGCTTTAGCATTCAAGATTATGACAGACCCATTCGTTGGAAAGCTTGCTTTCTTCCGTGTATATGCCGGAACAATGAACTCTGGTTCTTACATTTTAAATGCTACAAAAGGCAAAAAAGAGCGTGTTGGACGTATCCTTCAGATGCATGCCAACAAACGTCAGGAATTAGATAAAGTATACTCAGGAGATATCGCAGCAGCAGTTGGATTTAAGTTCACTACTACTGGTGATACAATCTGTGATGAACAGCATCCAGTAATTCTTGAGTCTATGGAATTCCCAGATCCAGTTATCGAGCTCGCTATCGAGCCTAAGACAAAAGCTGGACAGGGCAAGATGGCAGAAGCTCTTGCAAAACTTGCAGAAGAAGATCCTACTTTCCGCGCTCATACAGATCAGGAAACAGGACAGACAATCATCGCTGGTATGGGTGAGCTTCACCTTGAGATCATCGTTGACCGTCTCCTTCGTGAGTTCAAAGTAGAAGCTAACGTTGGTGCTCCACAGGTAGCATACAAAGAATCCTTCACAAAAGCAGTTGATATCGATTCTAAGTACGCTAAACAGTCCGGTGGACGTGGTCAGTACGGACACTGTAAAGTTCGTTTCGAGCCTATGGACGTTAACGGAGAAGAAACATTCAAATTCGATTCCGAAGTTGTTGGTGGTGCTATTCCTAAAGAATACATCCCTGCAGTTGGTGCTGGTATCGAAGAAGCAGCAAAAGCTGGTATCCTTGGTGGATTCCCTGTTGTTGGTGTACACGCTACAGTATACGACGGATCTTACCATGAAGTCGATTCTTCTGAAATGGCATTCAAGGTAGCTGGTTCCTTAGCATTCAAAGATGCTATGAAGAAAGCAGATCCTGCCTTACTTGAGCCTATCATGAAGGTTGACGTAACAATGCCTGAAGAATACATGGGTGATGTTATCGGTGATATCAACTCCCGTCGTGGACGTATCGAAGGTATGGAAGATGTAGGTGGCGGACGTATCGTTCATGGTTTTGTACCATTATCTGAAATGTTCGGATATTCTACAGACTTACGTTCAAGAACTCAGGGACGTGGTAACTACTCCATGTTCTTTGATCACTATGAAAAAGTTCCTAAGAACGTACAGGAAAAGATTCTGGATGCTCATTTAGCAGCTCAGAACAAATAATTTCATAGATAAAGATTATCTGTAAAGTTTTACTTGCAAATAATGTTAAAATGAAATATAATTACAGCAGGTGCGGCTTTATAGTCGCAGTCTGGCTGTGATTTGGAATCGTCTGGTCGATTCTTTGCCGGACGAGAATATTTAAAATTATAAAGACAGCCTATCAGGCGTAATTTTAAGGAGGAAATTCAAATGGCTAAAGCTAAGTTTGAGAGAACTAAACCACATTGTAATATTGGTACCATCGGACACGTTGACCATGGTAAAACAACTTTAACAGCTGCTATCACAAAAGTATTAGCTGAAAGAGTAGAAGGAAACGAAAAAGTAGATTTCGAAAACATCGATAAAGCTCCAGAAGAAAGAGAACGTGGTATCACAATCTCTACAGCTCACGTTGAGTACGAAACAGAGAAGAGACATTACGCACACGTTGACTGTCCAGGTCATGCCGATTATGTAAAGAACATGATTACTGGTGCTGCTCAGATGGATGGAGCTATCCTTGTAGTAGCTGCTACTGATGGTGTTATGGCTCAGACTAAAGAGCACATCTTATTATCCCGTCAGGTAGGTGTACCTTACATCGTAGTATTCATGAACAAATGTGATATGGTAGATGATGAAGAGTTACTTGAGTTAGTAGACATGGAAATCCGTGAATTATTAAACGAGTACGACTTCCCAGGAGATGACACTCCAATCATCCAGGGTTCAGCTCTTATGGCTCTTGAAGATCCTAACGGACCATGGGGAGACAAGATCATGGAACTCATGGACGCTGTTGATACATGGATTCCTAACCCAGAACGTGACACAGATAAGCCTTTCTTAATGCCTATCGAGGACATCTTCTCTATCACAGGTCGTGGTACTGTTGCAACTGGTAGAGTAGAGCGTGGTGTATTACACGTATCTGATGAAGTAGAAATCGTTGGTATCACAGACGAAACACGTAAAGTTGTTGTAACTGGTGTTGAAATGTTCCGTAAATTACTTGACGAAGCTCAGGCTGGTGACAACATCGGAGCTCTTCTTCGTGGTGTTCAGAGAGACGAAATTCAGCGTGGACAGGTATTAGCTCAGCCAGGTAGCGTAACATGCCATCATAAGTTCACAGCTCAGGTTTACGTTTTAACAAAAGATGAAGGTGGACGTCATACTCCTTTCTTCAACAACTACAGACCTCAGTTCTACTTCCGTACAACTGACGTAACAGGTGTTATCACTCTTCCAGAAGGAACAGAGATGTGCATGCCTGGTGATAACGTAGAAATGACAATCGACATGATCCATCCAGTAGCTATGGAGCAGGGTCTTACATTCGCTATCCGTGAAGGTGGACGTACTGTAGGATCAGGACGTGTTGCTTCTATCATCGAGTAATCACGAACTTATATAATTAGCAACTGAATAATACTAGATTTTATATATATCGTACCGCAAGGTACTTGTGTTCAAGCGTAAGATTCACCCCAGAAACCAATGTTTCTGGGGTTTTTCTGTTATCTAGAAAAATAGGAATTTGCTGGGGACGTCCGTTTACTCCCTCGGCAAATTCCTATTTGAAGTTATAATTGCTGTATGATAAAATTATTGTAAAACACATATTTCTAAGAGGAGAAAATATAAGAAGGAGAAACACTATGTTATTTGATGGATTTGATGTGCTATTTAACATCGCCTTCGCACTAATATTTTGTAGCGTTTTTATTATATTAGGATATAGCATTATCACAAGTATTACCACATGGAATAAAAACAATCACTCTCCACGGCTCAATGTATCAGCCAGGGTAGTTGCCAAACGAACGGAAGTCTCCCATCATCAACATCCTAATAATGGGGACATGAGCGGCTCTCATGGATATAGCACTACCTCATCCACTTCCTATTATGTAACTTTCGAGGTGGACAGCGGTGACAGAATAGAATTCTCTATGAGTGGTTCTGAGTATGGAATGCTAATAGAAGGAGATGCTGGAACATTAAATTTTCAAGGGACAAGATATCTTGGATTTGAGCGCAAATAGAGACATAAGAGCTATTAAAAATAAGCAGTTTCTAACAGAATTATTTAATACCATGTATAGCGAATTGACAGTTCCAAAATTCAATAAGAAAAATAAATGAAGGGAAATGATGTTTTTAATCATCGGCTCAATTATACTTTTTATTCATGCAGTAATAGTCTTTAACACAGGAGGAGATAAAAAAATAATATGAAAACGAAGACAGATTACAAGTCTATTTTGATAGAAATAAATATCCTTACCATCGCAATTGCTATTATAGCTGTTGCTGTTTACTTTTTTCTGGTTCCGAGTCATACGTCGATTAGCAGTATGTCAGGTCTGGGTATTGTTCTGTCGAATTTTGTTCCGCTGCCATTATCAGCGATTACGATGATTCTTAATGTAGTTTTATTAATTATTGGATTTTTTACCTGCGGAAAGGAATTCGGGCTTAAAACAGTTTACACGAGTGTTATGCTGCCAGTGTTTCTGGGTATATTTGAGAACATTTTTCCCAATACCGGTTCTATAACGAATAGTCAGGAACTGGATGTTCTTTGTTACATTCTGGTAGTGAGTGTGGGTCTGAGTATTTTATTCAACCGGAATGCTTCTTCTGGGGGATTGGATATTGTAGCTAAGATTATAAATAAATATTTTCATATGGAGCTGGGGAAAGCGATGTCTTTGTCGGGGATGTGTGTGGCACTTTCGGCGGCGCTGGTTTATGATAAGAAAACTGTAGTACTCAGTGTATTGGGAACTTATTTTAATGGTATTGTTTTGGATCATTTTATTTTTGATCATAATATCAAACGACGGGTCTGTATTATTACAAAAAAGGAAGAGGAATTGCGGCAGTTTATTGTTCGTGATCTGCACAGTGGGGCAACTATTTACGAAGCGATTGGTGCTTATAATATGGAAAAAAGAAATGAGATCATTACCATTGTAGACAAAGGGGAATACCAGAAATTGATGAAGTATATCAATCAGGAAGATCCAGAGGCATTTATTACAGTATATACGGTATCGGATATGCGGTATTTGCCTAAGAAGTAGAAGAATTTGAGCATTGAGGGAAAAGGGTGTTGTTGTAGTAATCTATGGATATATGAGGAGGTGATTTTTGATGAAACTTACATGGAGTGAGGCGAGTGTTTTTGCATTTGTGTGGGCTTGTGCATTAGGGTATATTGTTGCAAGCCGCATACTGGAGTGGAATTTTGAACGATTTTTGCCAAGTAACTGGTATTTTGTGGTGAAAAAAAGATTGGCACAACCGGAAGCGAAGTCTTTGAGAACGGAGAAAGTACCGAAAAAGATATCGAATGTTCTGGAGGAGCTGCTTACTTTGATGCAAACCGGTAATTTGCAAAAGAGTACAGTAAGAATGGATCGGACTTTTCAAGAAAAAGTAATGCATGAAGTAAAGCTGCTTGAAGGAAGAGGTTTATCAAGGCAGCTACATTTTACGAATGTGAAGTTATCAGAAGGGAATGCCAAAAAGAGAGACTTCCGGCATTGGAGTGATTCAGGACGTGAATGGAGGGAAGTTATCATAGAAGCCGCTGTTTCTGATAAATATTTACATAGAGACAGTGGTAAGGTGATTCATGAATCGATTTATCCGCATGGGTCGATATTGCTTCGGCAGTCCCGTCATATTCGTCACAATGAAGTGGGAGAGAAAGACAGGCAGAAGGAGCAGAGATTTTACTCAAAGTATTCGGAAATATTTTGTCCAAGCTGTGGGGCACAGATACAGTTAAAAGGTGATGAGACAAACTGTCCTTATTGTGGAGGGTTTATTCAGAGTAATTTCTATGACTGGCAAATCGAAGATTTTATGATTTATCAGACACCAGATCCGAATATGGATAATCTAAAGTATACCAGTGTAACGATTTTACTTTCGTTTTTACCGACATTTCCTTGTGTTTATTTGATCACGAATATGTATATTGCAATTGGTGTTGCGATGACACTTACAATTATACTGAGTCTGAGTCTTCTTTGGATCAGAGCAAGGAAAATAGATGAGCTGGAGAATCTTGAGAAAGAGATTGTCCGTTATGATGAGGGCTGGTTAATAAGTAATATCAATGAAGCGTTGTACAAAACACTTCTTACCCCAGAGCTGCTTTCTTACAGTGTTAATAATATAAAGCTAAAAGGTGTGGAAAATACGTCTGACAAGACGACGATTTCTGTGGAAGCGATGTTGAAGCAAACCTTTCTTCAAAATAATAAGCATATCGTGACGAAAAGTGAAAAGCATAACTGGAAGCTTTGCCGATCTCGTTATCCGAATCGAATCAAGTCCAAAGGCCAGGCTGTTGTGATGGAAAAGGAATGTCCAAGTTGTGGGGCTAACTATATTCCGGATAATAACGGTTGTTGTTCCTATTGTGGTTATAGTCTGCAAGTTGATAATGCTAAATGGAAATTGTTGTAATAAGTTTTTGTATATATATCGTACCGCAAGGTACTTGTGTTCAAGCGTAAGATTCACCCCAGAAACATTTGTTTCTGGGGTTTTTCTGTTATCTAGAAAAATAGTAATTCAACAATATTTATCTCGTTTTGGTTTTACCTGTCCTTCGAGGGGTACGATGGTATGGTATTCTGCTTGGTGCTTTTCAATGGAAAGTCGTACTTGTTCTATGTGAGCAGGTTCTATGAGAAGGGACATACCGCAGGATAATTCACCCTGAATGGCTCTGGGAGCCGGGGCAATTCGGTTTGGAATGTCATCGGAATCTAAGACATCATGAAGGGCAAATCCCTGCTCATAGTTTTCGAATAAGATATAATATTTTAATCCACCTTTAATCATTCTCATAGATTGTAATTCAGATAGTGGTGGCAGAAAGCGCTGCACCAATTGCTCCGGCATAGCGACCGTCAGTATCGGTTAATACATCTGTTTTTAAAGATTCTCCGAGTGATTTCTTAAGATAAGAGTAATCACATAATCCACCAGTGAGACAGATACATTCTTCCTGTCCGTTTGTAAGTCTTGCTGCCTGCGATACAACTTTTTGTACGATAGAGTCGATAACGGCAAAGGCAATGTTTTCTCTTGATTCTCCACGTCCGATCAAACTGATTACCTCAGATTCAGCGAACACAGTACACATGGAGCTGATAGAAGTTCCGCTGCCTTTTGAAGCAAGCTCACACAGATCTTGTGGGGTTAGAGATAATGTATTTGCCATGACTTCAAGGAATCGGCCTGTTCCAGCAGAACATTTATCGTTCATGAGGAAGTCGGTGACCATATCGTTTTCAATGCGGATGATTTTCGTATCCTGTCCCCCGATGTCAATGAGGAGCATATTTTCATTTTTATGAATATAGCAGGCTCCTTTTGCATGGCAGGTAATTTCTGTGACGCATTTTGCAGCGTAAGGGACGGATACACGTCCATATCCGGTCGCGACAACAACGGATTCTTCTGGAAGAATGCCCTTTTCTCTAAGTAGTTCTTGTATTTGATTTGCAGTATCTACACTGCTCCAGCCAGTTGGCTGTAAAAAACGGTGGAGAATTTCTTTTTCATGATTCATGACAACTGTTTTCGCGCAGGTAGAACCAATATCAATACCAATAAAATATTTGTTCATAAATAAAATCCTGAATATTTTTTCTTTTAAATGCTAATAAATTAAATTTCTAAAATATGTGTAGAAGCCCACTCGATTCCTTCTTTTGTGAGTGCTTCTATTAAAATAGTTTCATCTTCTGGAGCGGCTTTCCAGGCAAAGCCACAGCCGGCGGTAATTTCGCGTGGAACAGGAATTAATCGTCCGGGAAGACCATTTTTTGCACAGAGTTTATCGGTTGCCATTGCCTGTGTGGTTGCGTCAAATGCGATGATGAATGCAGGCTTTTTCTTTCTAAGCATAGGCAAACTCCTTTATTTAAGGCTGCACGATTAAGTCAGCCTGTGTCATTTTTTCTGCAATCACATACATATTTGTCACTTCGCCAACTTGTAATTTATCCGTAATGCCATAAAAGTTTAAACAGGTTCCGCAGGTGAGGATTTCAACACCCTGGGCTTCTAAAGATTTTAAATCTTCAATAGAGGCAGAGTCTTCACAAGTGATATATGCACCGCTATTATAGAAAAGGATAGTAGAAGGAAGAGTATCTTGCTGGCTTAAGGCATAGATAAATCCTTTTAATAAAGCTTTTCCAAGTTCTTCTTCGCCGTTTCCCATCTGATTTGAGCGGATAACTACGACCGTATTTTTTTTATTTAACGGAGTGATCGGACAGCTTTCTTCTTCTATTGTTGACACAGCATTATTAGCGGCAATCTGTGCCGCTTCTGCATTTACAGTCATTGTGACTTTAAATTCATTATCAGCAACTTTTTCAGAATGTACATCGTATCCTTTCTGGTTTGCCATCTTTGTAAGGTTTTGTACGGCAATTTCATTATCAACAAGTGTCTCAACTGTCCCTCCACCCTGTAATTCGCGGATAGCATTTTTAGTTTTTACTACGGGGATTGGGCAGGCATCGCCTATTGCATTTACTTTAATCATGATGGTTCCTCCATTTTGTATATTTATAAAGAATGTAAAGAATGTCTCGGCATTCTTGCTGCAAGATGTGCGTCATGCAATGAAGCCATACTTTTACTGCACATCTGATATGTTCTATGAATCATTCTGGTATTTATTTTGTAAGAAAGATTCTAAGAGTAGGTTGTGTTTTTTAAAATTCTAAATAGGTAGAAGTCATTTAATTCGTGACTAAAATTTCTGGTTCTGCTTTTTCCAAAACTTCTCCGACAATCTCAGCAGGAAGACCGGAAGCTTTTAACTTGCCAAGAAGAGCAGGTGCATCTTCTTTTGCAAGAGAAATGAGCAGACCACCGGATGTCTGAGGATCAAAAAGAATTTCTTCCATTGCAAATGGGATATCTTTAAATTGAACAAATGGACCGGTAAAGTTTCGGTTCCTCTGTCCGGCAGCAGTTAAAAGGAATTCATCGGCGTGTCGTAAGGCCTCTTCAAAGACAGGAACCTGTTTTGCGTGAATATGACAGGAAAGCTGTCCATCCATCATTTCATGAAGGTGGCCTAGAAAACTAAATCCTGTAACGTCTGTGCAGGCATGGATTTCGAAATTCCTGCAACACTCTGCGGCGTACTTGTTCAAGGTTGTCATGGAGTCTGTTACGGCTTTCATTGCTTCCACAGAAGCTTCTCCTACTCGATTTGCTGTGCAGATAATGCCGACACCAAGCCGCTTCGTAAGAATCAGTGCATCGCCCGGTTTCGCCCCGTTATTCGTATAGATTTTATTCGGATTGACGATGCCGGTAACAGAAAGACCATATTTCACATCCGAATCAGCAATAGAGTGCCCTCCGGCAAGTGTTCCGCCGGCTTCAATTACTTTTTCGGCACCGCCTCGCATAATTTCACCTAAAATGTTCAAATCCATTTTTTCAGGAAAACAGACAATATTTAAGGCGGTCTTTACTTCACCGCCCATTGCGTAAATATCACTTAATGCATTTGTAGCAGCGATTTTCCCAAAAGTGTAAGGGTCATCGACCATCGGTGGAAAGAAATCGAGGGTTTGTACAAAAGCAATATCATCGGAAACTTTATACACAGCAGCATCGTCTTTGCTGTCATAACCGACAAGAAGATTCTCATCTTTCGGGCCCTGCGGTAGCTTCGACAATACACGACTTAAAATGCCAGCGCCAAGCTTTGCAGTACATCCTCCCCCTTTACAAAATAATTTTTCTTTTTCCATAATAGGCAGCCTCCTTTTATGTGGGATGTACTCTCAGTGCTTTTTATGTATGTGCTTGTTACCACTGAAAAATACTTTTATGATTCCTCTTCAATGTAATTTCAGAACTTTTCATACATTTACTTTTGTAACCGATTTTGCGAGTACATTTTGGATAAAATTTCCCAACATAATGTAATTTATTCTAAAATTAGTTTAATAGATATTGTACAGAAAGTAAAATTCATTATTTCGATAATATAGATAGGATTATTGATAAAAACGATAGATATGGTAAAATATATTTATTCTGGAGTGTTTTCGACCAGAGTATTTTAAACTTACCGGAAAGGAAAGTGAGAAAATGGATATACATCAATTGCAGATTTTTGCAAATGTTGCAGAATGTAAAGGTTTTTTGGCAGCATCGAAGAAAATGCATCTCTCGCAATCTACAGTCAGTACACATGTGTCAGCCTTAGAGCATGAGCTTGGGAAAAAGCTGATTCGACGTACAGCAAGAAATTTTGAATTGACAGAAGATGGGGTAAAACTTTATAAGTATGCAGTAGATATTTTACTTTTACATCGGAAAGCAATAATGGAAGTTGGGGGGAATGGAAGTGAGTTTCTTCGGATTGGTACATCTTCTGTTCCGGCACAGTGGTTTGTCCCTACAATATTGAGTGGATTTTTAAAGAAAAATGTAAATACGCAGGTGGAGATGACGAGTGCGGATAGTTTAGATATTATTCGTCGGGTAAAAGAGGGAAGTCTCGATATTGGATTTGTTGGGACAAAGGTAGAAAAGCAGTGCAAGTACATTCCACTGATAAAAGACCATTTGGTTTTGGCAGCACCAAATACAAAGGAGTATCAGAAGATTTTTGCCGGAGAAAGTGATTCTGGGGAGAGTGATTTAAGACAGATTTTAGAAGCACCATTTTTAGCAAGAAGACAGTACTCTGGAACAATGAAAGAGGCACTCGGCAGCTTGAAGTATTTTGGAATAGAAGAAGAAGACTTAAACATTATTGCAACCTTTGATAGTGCAGAGATGCTAAGAGATTGTGTGGAAGCTGGAATGGGAATTTCGATTTTGTCATATCAAATGATAAGAGAATTACATGAGTCTGGAAAGATATTGATTTATAGATTGCCGGAAAAGGAATTTTGCAGGGAATTATATCTTATCTATAAAAATGAATCTTTTCTTCCGGAAATAGTGAAAAGGTTTATTCATTATACAGAGAAGTATTTTAAAAAAGAATTTTAAGGAGATATATGTAACTTATTAACGGTTCAACAAAGTCGGTATAATCAAGAATTTTTGTTGAACATACACTAAAAGGAATAGAGAGGAAAAATGTATCGAATTTTAATTGTCGAAGATGATTCTACGATTGCTTCGAATGTGGCAGCACATCTGGAGCGGTGGGATTATGAGACCAAACAGATAGAAGATTTTAAATGTGTGATGGAAGCATTTCAGCAGTTTGATCCGCAGCTTGTTATTTTAGATATTGGTTTGCCGTTCTATAACGGATTTTACTGGTGTCAGGAAATCCGGAAAATATCGAGTGTTCCAATTCTGTTTTTATCCTCTATGAATGATAATATGAACATAGTGATGGCAATGAATATGGGCGGCGATGAATTTATCGAGAAGCCATTTGATCTAAATGTACTAACAGCCAAGGTACAGGCATTACTACGCCGGGCCTACTCCTTTCAAGGCAATGTCAATGTGTTAGAGCATGAAGGAATGCTTCTTAATTTAAATGATGCTTCGCTTTCTTATAAGGGGGAGAAAATATCTCTTACTAAAAATGAATTTCGTATTTTGCAGATGCTTATGGAGAATGCCGGAAAGATTGTTGCAAGAGATGATATTATCGCAAGGCTGTGGGAGAGTGACGAATTTATTGATGATAATACACTTACAGTAAATGTGGCAAGACTTCGTAAGAAGTTAGAAAATGCAGATATGGAAGGACGAATTAAGACGAAAAAAGGAATCGGGTATTATTTGGATAAATAGAGGAAAGAAAGAGAAATGATCAAAGAAAGTATTTTTTCATTTTTGAAAATCCGCAAAATGCCAATTATTATATTTACAGGAATCGTTGTGATATTTGGAATACTATTTTATTTATATGATATTCCTTTTGATGCGATTATCTATGGATGCGAATTGTCTTTTGTGTGGTGTGCAGTATGTCTGTTTATTGATTTTTACAAATATTATAAACGGCATAAGTTATTACATATCAACAGGGAGCAGTTTTTTGACGATGCAGAACAACTCCCAGAGCATATGGATATTATTGAATATGATTATCAGGAACTTGCAAAGGAATTATATCAGGCAAAGCAGGAGCTTATTTCTAAGAATCGAATTGCAAAAAAAGAGCTGCTTGATTATTATGGCATGTGGGTTCATCAGATCAAAACACCGATTGCTGCATTGGATATTTTATTGCAAAATACGGAGCAATTTTTATATGAAGAAGATATAGTGAATAGCCGGATAAATAAACGGTTAGAAATTATTCAGGAATCAATACCTGTTTCTGATATGAAAATGGAACTGTTCAAGATAGAGCAGTATGTGGAGATGGCATTAAATTATCTAAGAGTTGAAGACATATCTTCAGATTTATCTTTTAAACAGTATGCGGTAGATGATATGGTGCGGCAGGTGATACGAAAGTATGCAAAGATTTTTATATCTAAAAAGATAAAAATGAACTTTAAGCCGACAGGAAGATATATAGTAACAGATGATAAATGGTTTGTTTTTGTACTTGAACAGTTCATATCGAATGCTTTGAAATATACAAAGAAGGGACAGATTTCTATTTATATGAAAGAAAAATCTCTTGTAATCGAAGATACAGGAATCGGAATTCCGGCAGAAGATCTTCCGCGAATTTTTGAAAAAGGCTTTACTGGATATAATGGCAGAGAGAACAAGAAGTCTACCGGAATCGGTCTGTATTTATGTAAAAATATTATGGATAAATTGCAGTGGAATATTACAGTAGATTCAGAGGTGGGAAGCGGAACAAAGATATATCTTACAAAAATGTAAGGTAAGAACAGAAAGTGTTAGGTACTTCGATGGAAGTAGCTGCACTTTCTTTTTATAATAAACCTGTAAGCTTAGAGAGTGTTTGAAAAAGAAAGGCAGGGAATTATAATGGCATTATTAGATGTAAAAAATGTTCGTAAAGTATATACAACACGTTTTGGCGGAAATCAGGTGGAAGCATTAAAAGATGTAAACTTTTCTGTGGAGCAGGGCGAATATGTAGCAATTATGGGGGAATCTGGTTCAGGAAAAAGTACACTTCTTAATATTTTAGCGGCACTCGATAAGCCGACGGAAGGAAAGGTATTTTTAAAAGAAAAAGATTTAAGTAAAGTAAAAGAAAAAGAGATGGCGGCATTCCGCAGGAATAATCTGGGATTTGTATTTCAGGACTTTAATCTTCTGGATACCTTTTCTTTAAAAGATAATATTTTTCTTCCTCTTGTACTTTCCGGAACATCTCATAAAGAAATGGAAAGAAGACTTCTTCCACTTGCAGATAAACTTGGTATCAAAAACTTGCTGGAGAAGTATCCCTATGAAGTTTCGGGAGGACAAAAGCAAAGAGCTGCCGTTGCAAGAGCAGTTATCACACAGCCGCAGCTTCTGCTGGCGGATGAACCGACGGGAGCTCTGGATTCTAAGGCAGCAAAAGAACTGCTAAAGCTATTTACCAGTTTGAATCAAGACGGACAGACCATCCTGATGGTAACACATAGTGTAAAGGCAGCAAGCACAGCAGGGCGGGTTTTATTTATTAAAGACGGCCGGGTATTTCATCAGATTTACAAAGGAAATCTCAGTGAGGCACAGATGTATCAGAAGATTTCCGATACAATGACTGCAATCACAGCGGGAGGTGAGGATGATGAATAGTAAAATTTATGGAAAGCTTGCAGTAACGAATTTAAAAAATAATAGGAAAAGTTATATTCCATATATTTTGGCATCTGCATTTTCTGTAATGATGTATTTTATTATGGATAATCTGTACCGCAATCGTTCTCTAGTAGAAAAAGGGAGTCCGCTTGCTATTATGTTATCTTATGCTGATGCGGTACTTCTTATTTTTTCGATTATCTTTTTGTTTTATATCAATAGTTTTTTAATTAAACGCCGGAAAAAGGAACTGGGAATATATAATATTCTGGGAATGGGAAAAGGACATCTTGGCAAAATGCTTTTTCTTGAATCTGTAATAACAACGGTGGCAAGTATCATTGGTGGTATTTTAGCAGGCATTCTTTTGGGCAAACTCGTGTATCTTATATTATTGAAAATACTGCATATGGGTGGAAAGATAGAGTATAGAATCTCATTGGCATCTATTGGAATGACAACGATTTTTTTTGGCGCAATTTTTATTTTGATCTTTCTGTATAACCTTTTACAGATGAAGCTTTCAAATCCAATCGAACTGCTACGCGGAGGAAATACGGGAGAACGAGAGCCAAAGACAAAATGGATCATGACGATAATCGGAATCCTCTGTTTAGCAGGAGGTTATTCTATCGCACTTATAACAAAAGAACCGATGGCGGCATTAGGAAAGTTCTTCATTGCAGTTATACTTGTTATTATAGGAACGTATGCCCTGTTTATGGCAGGAAGTATTGCATTTTTAAAAATGCTCCGAAACAAAAAAAGCTATTATTATAAGACGAGACATTTTACAGCCGTCTCAGGCATGATCTACCGAATGAAACAGAATGCGGTAGGTCTTGCAAACATCTGCATATTAAGCACAATGGTTCTTGTGATGGTTTCTATGACAGTATCCTTATATGGGGGATTGAATGATGTGATTGTGACCCGTTTTCCATATGAGGCGCAAATCACAAGTTCAGGAATCAATCAAAAAGAAGAAGGACAGATAGAAGAAATTATAAAGAATACGACAAGGAAAAATCACACAGTGACAACTTCACAGATACGTTTTCATGTAGGGCGATTTACAACAGTATATAATAACAAAACGAAGCAGCTTGATATGATGGCAGCGGGGGATTATAGCAATTCAAATGCTGTAGATTTAGTCATGATTCCACTTTCTGATTACAATCAAACAGAAGGGAAGAATGTAAAACTGAAAGAAAATGAAGTTCTTCTTTATCATAGAAATCATAAAAGAACTCATAAAAAAAGTGATACAGAAGCCCTAAAAAATAAGAAAGTCATTCAATTAAATAGCATCTCATATAAAGTAGTCGATGAATTAGACAGACTAGCAATAGCAAAAGCTGATACAACTAGTTTCATAGATGGATGGTATGTAGTAGTCAAAGACAGCAGTATCATCACATCCTATTTAAAAGATATTTACGAGAATAGTAATATATATGATGAACTGAAAGAATATTATGGGAAAATACAGTATAGTTACAGTTTTAATTTAAACGGAAGCAGAGCAAATCGTGCAAAAACAGAAAAAAGTATTCAGAAACAGCTTCAGAAAAAATTTGCGAATTGTTCCATTGAAAGTAGAGAATTAAGCAGAGAAAGTTTTTATGAACTTTACGGTGGGTTTCTCTTCATCGGTATCTTCCTCGGAATCATATTCCTGATGGCAACGACACTCATCATCTACTACAAACAGATATCTGAAGGGTATGATGACAGAGAACGCTACCAGATCATGCAGAAAGTCGGAATGAGCAAAAAAGAAGTCAGACATTCCATAAGAAGCCAGGTGCTACTCGTCTTCTTCCTGCCACTGATTATGGCGGTCATTCATCTGGCATTTGCTTTTAAAATTATCACAAAGCTACTCAGTGTGTTAAACCTTACGAATATATCATTATTTTTCATGTATACAGTAGGAACAGTAGCGGTATTTGCAGTAATCTATGCGATAATTTATAGCATAACAGCAAGAGAATATTACAAAATAATAATTTGCCGGGGTGAATAAACAGACGAACCCCCAGAGAGACACTACCCTATATCTGCGACTAAAGTCACAAATATAGGGTAGTGTCTCTCTTTGGGGGCGTCTTCTTGCCTGCGGCAAATCAGAAGTTCTTGATTTTGTAGGAGAGGTGTGTTAGAATGTACACAAACAAATTTTCGGAACATATGTTTATGAAGAGGTGATACTATGACAGAAAGAGAGATTCCTTTGGAGAGAAAGTTAAAGATTTTAGCAGATGCGGCGAAGTATGATGTTGCGTGTACTTCGAGTGGGTCAAGTCGAAGAGGGAAGAAGGGGCATCTCGGGAATACGGTATCTGCGGGTATCTGTCATACATTTTCTTCCGATGGACGGTGTGTTTCTCTTTTGAAGATTCTTTTTAGTAATGATTGTGTTTTTGACTGCAAGTATTGTCCGAGTCGTGCTGCGAACGAGAAGGAAAGAGCAACATTTACCCCGGAAGAGATTTGCAGGCTTGTGGTGGAGTTTTATCGTCGGAATTATATTGAGGGGCTGTTTTTAAGTTCTGCGGTGGTGAAGAGTCCGGCATATACGATGGAGCGAATGTATGAGGCGATTTATATGCTTCGGAATAAGTATCATTTTAATGGTTATATTCACGTGAAGGCGATACCAGGGGCACCGGATGATATTATATATGCACTTGGATTTTTAGTAGACAGAATGAGTGTGAATCTGGAATTACCTACTGCCGAAGGCTTGAAGAGACTGGCACCGAATAAGAAGCCAAAGAATCTGATTCGGCCGATTCAGCAGATTCAGAGAGGAATACAGACGCAGAGAGTAGCACTTGGTAAGGATAGCCGAATGGAGCGGGCGAAGGGAAATCAATATTTGTCGAATAGTATATTTAATGAGAAGAATACTTCCTCTGTTGAGGAGAAGTCTGTATTTTCTATAATGGAAGACGCGCAGAAATCTGTTAAGAAGAATGATAATGTAAATAGGCGACAAAATGATGCGGCCTTTTTCAAAGAAACTAGGTTAGAAAGAGATATAGGTAGTAATATAGATACAGAAAATAGTATGAGTGTCGCTACAAATAGTAGTATAGAAAATAGTTTGAATAGCAATATAGGAAGAAGAGGCAGAGAAAATGCGGCAATGTCTGATAATACATCACAGATGGGAAATGGAATGAGTGGTGGAGTAGAAAGTAAAATAACACTCCCATCCCATTTTTTGCAGACTACAGGAAAGCGAGAAGGGGCACAGTTTGTACCAGCAGGGCAGAGTACGCAGATGATTATCGGAGCTTCTGGAGAGAGTGATTTTCATCTGCTTTCACTGACTCAGCGGCTTTATCAGCAGTATGATTTAAAAAGAGTGTTCTATTCTGCCTATGTGCCGCTGAATGATGATCCGGAACTTCCAGCAATTGGAACCGCACCACCTCTTTTGAGGGAACACCGTTTATATCAGGCAGATTGGCTGCTTCGGTATTATGGATTTCAGGCGGATGAACTCCTAAGTTCGGACCGGCCGAATTTTAATACATTTATAGATCCGAAGTGCGACTGGGCATTGCGACATTTAGAATATTTTCCTGTAGAGATTAATCAGGCAAGCTATGAACAGCTGCTTCGTGTTCCGGGAATAGGGAATAAGTCCGCAGGGCGAATTGTCAGGGCAAGAAGACAGGCGGCACTTGATTTTGAAGATATCAAGAAGATGGGAGTGGTATTAAAGCGGGCAGTTTATTTTATAACCTGCAGAGGTAAGATGAAGTATCATACACCGATAGAAGAAGACTTTATTACCCGCCAGCTTATTGGGACGAATCAGAAAGATAACTGGAAGATAGAGCATCCAACAACATACAGACAGTTATCTTTATTTGATGATTTTAATTTGACGTGAACTCCCCATCACCTAAAGAAAGCAGAAATGATATGGTAGTTTTTACATGTAAAGATAGATTTGATGATATGATGACCTGTATTTACGAAGCGTGGGCATCCCATCTTGGACATAACAATATAAAGTTAAGAACAGAGCCGCTTGGAACAATGGAACTTTTTTGTGAATACCGTCATGTGGAGGCAGATAAAGAGAAAACAGAGAGTGTGATAAGAACGATTCAGCAAAAGATTTCCTTTCGTGCATATCAGATGGTATATCATGCAGCGATGGCAGCAGATGAAGAGGAGAAGCTTGATAGTATTTATCGTTTTTTAATATTGGGATTCCATTATGGCAGGAAGATTCTCGATTCGCTACAGAATCCGATCGTAATGAAAATATTTGAGTTAGAACGAAAAGCAAGTAATGAAGCACATATATTTCGGGAATGTATTCGGTTTACCGAGATGAATCATCACATACTTGTGGGGATAATTTCTCCCAAATGTGATGTTATTACCTTACTTGCACCACATTTTGTGGATAGATTACCTTCCGAAGACTGGATGATCATAGATGATAGCAGAAGAACAGCAGTAGTACATCCGGCAGATCAGCCATATTATCTGACATCTCTTTCCGAAGAAGAAATGTCAGAATTCCTGGCAAGAGAATCTGCAGCAAAGGATACCGATAGTATGACTGCACTGTGGAAAACATTCTTTCAGACGATTGGGATTAAAGAACGTAAGAATCCAGTATGTCAGCGCAATCTTATACCGCTCTGGTATAGAAAGCACATGTCAGAAATGCAGGATTAATCCTGAAAGAATCGGGTTTCTAACGAAAAATTGTTCCAAAGTTTTCCTGATCGTAAATTTTAAGTAATTCCTGTACGCCTTCTTTTACTTCATCACGAGTAAAATCTGCTGCTTCAAGTTCAGCATCAGCCATACGGTTTAGATCATAATAGAAGAACAGACCGACTTTTAATATGTCCGGATTAATTGGATTAGCATATTCATAGAGAATATCTTCTGCATCATTAATATTGCCATCGTTGATCATTTGCTTTAACTTAGGATAGAGCGTATTTTCCTGAAGAAGACCTTTTTCAGCATCAAGCCAGCATCCCGGTTTGATTCCATAGGCAATTTTAAGATAAGTTTCTATTAATTCATTTGTTAAGCGTAAGTCAAAATCATCACGAAGCATGTTGTAAAACCTCCTGTTTTTCATAATGTACTCACAGACTCTTCTCACAAAAGTAAGGATGTGAAGACTCCCGAAGTACATAGCATTATTAAACTTTATAATTATACACTAGAGTTCGCGGAAATTTCAATATTTATCTTATGGCAATCAAGTAAAATCCTATAAAAGTTCAGAATTATAAAAATGATTTTGATCTATGTATTTTGGCATAGAATCAAAATCATTTTTTTGTTATAATATCTTTGCCAAAACAGGAGGAAAAATAAAATGGTAAAAATAGATTTAATTACAGGGTTCTTAGGTTCGGGTAAGACCACATTTATAAAAAAATATGCAAAGTATCTTATAGATCAGGGATTAAATATCGGTATATTAGAGAATGATTTTGGGGCAGTAAATGTCGATATGATGTTACTTCAGGACATTGCAGGAGAAAAATGTACATTGGAAATGGTAGCAGGTGGATGCGATAAAGATTGTCATAGAAGAAGATTTCGCACAAAACTTATTGCAATGGGAATGTGCGGATATGACAGAGTGTTGATTGAGCCGTCTGGAATTTTCGATATGGACGAATTCTTCGATGCCCTTCATGAATCTCCGCTTGACAGATGGTATGAAATAGGAAATGTAATTACAGTTGTAGATGCAATGCTTGAAGAGAACCTCTCAGAAGACGCAGAATTCATCCTTGCATCGGAAGTAGCCAATGCAGGCATTGTTTTATTAAGTAAAGCGCAGGAGGCGGCAGAGACCGATATAGAGCGTACAAAAGCACACCTTAATAAAGCAATGGAATCTGTCCATTGCGACCGCCAATTTGAAAAAGAAATCTTTGCCAAAGATTGGAATAAACTTTCTGATGCAGATTTTAAAAAAATTCAGTCAGCAGGCTATGTTGGTGCAGATTATGAGAAAAAAGACATTGCAGAAGAAGATGCATTTCAGTCATTATATTTTATGAATTTAACTATGCCGGTAGAGAAACTTGAAGAAAAAGTAAAACAAATATTTAACGACAAAGAATGTGGGAATATCTTCCGAATAAAGGGATTTATGCAGACAAAATCAGATCAGTGGATTGAACTTAATGCCACACATCAAAATATTACTATACAACCGATAAAAGAAGGACAGGAAATCTTCATAGTAATAGGAGAAAAACTAAACAAAGAAAAGATAACTACTAATTTGATGGGGACACAGACACCGCTCTGCTAGAAGATATTGAGCTGAATTGTATGGAGTCTTCTAAAGAAAAAAGAATGGTTATAAGTTTGATTTTGTTCCGTTGCGCTAAGCATTCCATTCTGCCCAGAAAAACAGGAACTTGGGAAAAACGAGTCCCAAGTTCCTGTTTTTCTGGGCAGAATTCCATAGCGCAAAGTCACAAAATGAAATACTTATAACCATTCTTTTTTCTTTATCATAGTATTCTTACAATTTAGCTCAATATCTTTTGCTAAAGCGGCGTCTGTGTCCCCATCAAATTAGTATTTAATCGTCTACAACCTGAACTTTTAACATATTTGTTGTTCCAGAACGTCCGATTGGTACACCAGAAGTAATAACAGTAACGTCACCTTTTTCAAGGAGTCCATCTCTCTTACATGCATTGATTGCACGTTCGAAGAGTACGAATACTTCCCATTCTTCTCCAAGAAGGATTGGGCGAACACCCCAGGAAAGGTTTAACTGACGGCATACTTTCTCATCCATAGCGCATCCGATGATGTCGCATCCTGGACGGTATTTGGAAATCATTCTTGCAGAGAAACCACTCTTAGTTACAGTGATGATTGCCTTTGCGTCGAGGTCGTAAGCTGTGCTGCAGGTAGCATGGCAGATAGCGTCTGTGATACCTGGGTCAGTGTATTTAGCCATATCATTGAAACGTTTGCGGTAGTTGATTTCCTTCTCTGTACGTTCAGCGATTCTTGCCATCATCTTAACAGCTTCTACAGGATAAGCACCTGCTGCTGTCTCACCAGAAAGCATAGTAGCACTTGTTCCGTCGTAGATAGCGTTAGCTACGTCAGTAGTCTCGGCACGAGTAGGACGAGGGTTCTTCATCATGGAATCGAGCATCTGTGTAGCTGTGATAACTACTTTACCTGCTGCGATTACTTTTTTGATAATCATCTTCTGGATGATTGGAACTTCTTCTTCAGGGATTTCTACACCCATGTCACCACGGGCAACCATGATACCTTCGCAGGCCTCGATGATAGAGTCGATGTTATCAACACCCTGAGAGTTTTCGATTTTAGCGATGATACGGATATCTTCGCCACCGTTTGCCTTTAAGAACGCTTTCATTTCTTTGATATCGTCTGCCGTTCTTGTGAAAGAAGCTGCAACGAAGTCAACGTCCTGTTTGATACCGAATAAAAGGTCTTCTTTATCTTTTTCACTCATGAATGGGATGGAGAGTTCAACACCAGGGATGTTAACACCTTTACGGTTAGAAATAGTTCCGCCATTCTCTACTTTACAGTGGATATCCTGCCCCTTGATAGCCACTACTTTTAATCCTACAAGACCGTCATCAATTAAGATGCTGGAACCAACATGGATATCTTTGTGTAAATCTTTGTGAGTAACACTGACAATATCCTTTGTTCCTTCTACATCTCTTGTAGTAAGACAGAAGTCCTGTCCCATCTCAAGAGTAACTCTTTCGTCTTTAAATGTTTTAAGACGAATTTCTGGTCCTTTTGTATCTAACAGACATGCAACCGGAAGGTTATGCTTTGTGCGTAAAGCTTTTACTTTATCTATTCTTTTCTTCTGATTCTCGTAAGTATCATGAGAAAAATTAAGACGGGCAACGTTCATACCAGAGAGCATTAACTTCTCTAAAACATCACCTTTATCCGTTGATGGTCCAAGGGTACAGATAATCTTGGTTTTTCGCATAGTAATAAGTCCTCCTATTTCCTTGGGTTAAAATTAGTATTACCATTCTATTTTAATAATTTCGATTGATTTGTCAACGGGTATTTCAAGGTATTTATGAGAAATGAACGTAAAATCTTCTTAATATACACGAATCAGACTGGAAATACTGTTAACTATGGAAAGTCTTTTCAAAATGTTCAAGGCATCGGTAAAATACAGTTCTTTTACTTCATCGGTAATAATAACCAGTTCGGCATTGCCATTTTGGCGGGACTTTTGAATAATCTGGGCGATACTTACCTGACTTGTTCCGAATACGCTTGTGATATTCGCAAGAACACCTGGTCGGTCAGCTACCTGCAGACGGAGGAAGAAACGGGAATAAGTATCCTGAATATTTTTCACGGGAAGTTCTTTGTAGCAGGAGCAGACATGAAGATTAGAATGTTTTTCAACGATATGTCTTGCAACTGTACATAAATCCCCGGTTACCGCACTGGCAGTCGGACGTTTGCCTGCACCACGGCCATAGTACATTGTATCATCGGATGCAGTTCCGTGAACAAATACAGCGTTAAAGGAATCATTTACTGTTGCCAGAGGATGATCCTGTGGGATTAAAATTGGAAGAACTTTTACTTCGATGCCGTCCTCATCTTTTCTTGCAATACCGACAAGCTTAATTACAGAATTGAATTCTTTTGCATAGAAAATATCCTTTGCTGTAATATTTCGAATGCCTTCGATATAAACATCAGAAAATGTTACGCGGGAATGGAAAGCGATAGAAGCCATGATAGCAATCTTACGTCCGGCATCTAAACCGTCCACATCGGCAGTAGGGTCTGCTTCTGCATATCCTAAATCTGTAGCTTCCTTTAATGCTTCGTCGTAGCTCAAGCCGCTCTGTGTCATGCGAGTGAGGATATAGTTTGTTGTACCATTTACGATACCCATAATCTCTGTGATATTTTCGCTGGACATGCTCTGCTTTAATATCTGAATAATTGGAACACAGCCAGCAACAGCAGCTTCAAACTTGAAATCACAGCCGTATTGTTCTGCGGTATCTAAAAGTTCATGACCATGCTCTGCGATTAAGTCCTTGTTGGCAGTAACAACCTGCTTACCGGCCTTCATTGCCTCAAGCAGATAAGACTTTGCAGGTTCAATACCACCCATTACTTCTATAATAATAGAGATACTGTCATCAGCAATGATTTCTTCCCAGTTGTCAGTGAGAAGTTCAGAAGGAATTCCTTCTCTTTCTTTTGAAGCATCACGGACAAGAATCTTGGCAATCTCAATCTGTGTACCACAGATATGTGGAAAATCTTCCTGACGCTCTTTTACGAGTTCATATACGCCGCTTCCGACAGTACCGGCACCTAATAAAGCGGCTTTCACAATTTTATTCTGAATTGATTCCATAAATTACCTCCAAATAAAAAATCAATAAATAAGGTTGTGTATCATTTTAACAGAGTCCTGCCAAATACACAACCTTTGATTTGTTAAATGAGAGGACGCCCGTTGGAAGATAAATAAATCATATTTGTGACTTTAGTCGCGGCGGTTTGAATGTTCGCTTACGCGCTCGCATCCAAACCTTGCTCCGAGGCCACAAATATGATTTATTTATCTTCCAACGGGCTGACCTTGGCTGGATTTGGGGAATCAAATCAAAGGAAGGAGGATTTGAAGAGGAAATGGAGGGAGACAGATGGTTTTCGTCTGTTTAGCCCCCCCCAAAAAATTACTAGAGCATTTTTCAAGCACGCTCTAGTTACTCTGATAATCCAAAGAGTTTTAAATCTTCTTCCACACTTCCAATCCCAGCGATACCAAAGTTATCCACTAATACCTTCGCAACATTTGGGGATAAGAACGCAGGGAGTGTCGGTCCGAGGTGGATATTTTTTACTCCAAGATAGAGAAGGGCAAGTAAAACGATGACTGCCTTTTGCTCATACCAGGAAATATTGTAGATAATTGGAAGTTCATTAATATCCTCAAGTCCAAATACTTCTTTTAATTTGAGGGCAATAACGGCGAGGGAGTAGGAGTCGTTGCACTGTCCGGCATCAAGTACTCGTGGAATACCGCCAATATCACCTAAATTCAACTTATTGTATTTGTATTTTGCACAGCCTGCGGTGAGAATTACCGTATCTTTTGGTAATGCTTTTGCAAAATCTGTGTAGTAGTTTCGTGATTTCATGCGGCCGTCACAGCCTGCCATAACGACAAACTTCCTAATTGCACCGGATTTTACAGCGGTAACAATATCATCGGCGAGGGCAAGTACCTGATTATGGGCAAATCCGCCTATAATTTCTCCACGTTCGATTTCTTCTGGTGCTGCACAGTGTTTTGCCTGCTCAATAATTGCGGAGAAGTCTTTTTCTTCCCCAATTTCACCAGAAATGTGTTTACAACCTGGATAACCGGCTGCTCCGGTTGTGTATAATCTGTCTTTGTAGCTGTCCTTTGGTGGAACGATGCAGTTTGTTGTCATGAGAATCGGACCGTGGAAGCTTTCAAATTCCTCTTTCTGTTTCCACCATGCATTTCCATAGTTGCCGACAAAGTTTGGATATTTTTTGAAAGCGGGATAATAGTGTGCTGGAAGCATTTCAGAATGAGTGTATACATCCACACCGCTTCCCTGTGTCTGTTTGAGCAACATTTCAAGGTCACGAAGGTCATGACCGGAAACAAGGATGCCTGGACGGGTGCCAACACCGATGTTTACCTTTGTGATTTCTGGATTTCCGTAGGTGGAAGTATTGGCATTGTCAAGGAGAGCCATACCGTCCACACCGTATTTACCAGTTTCTAAAGTAAGAGCGATTAAATCGTCAGCAGATAAACTGTCATCGAGAGTTGCGGCAAGGGCACGCTGCATAAATGCATCAATTTCCTCGTTATCCTGTAAAAGAACATTTGCGTGTTTTGAGTAAGCAGAAAGACCTTTTAAACCATAAGTGATTAATTCACGAAGGCTTCGGATATCTTCATTTTCTGTGGAAAGAATGCCGACAGTTGCAGCTTTGGCGGCAAATTCATTTTCAGAACCGTTCCAGAGAGCTGCTTCTGGCAGAGTGTCTGTGCTAGTAAGGGTATTAAGTTTAGAAAGAAGCAAATCTTTTTCGGAAAGCGTGTCCTGAATTCGGGCGATAATTGCTTCTTTGCTAAAGTTGGCATTGGTAATTGTAGTAAATAAATTCAGTGTAATCATGTGATTGACTGCTGGCTGAATCTCTACTCCTTCCTGTCTTAAAGTAGTAGTTACCGCAGAAATTCCTTTTGTAACATAGACCAATAAATCCTGCATGGCAGCGACATCGGGCTGTTTTCCACAGACTCCAACGCGGGTACATCCACTGCATCCGGCAGTTTCCTGACACTGATAACAAAACATTTGGTTTTCCATAAAATTTAATCTCCTTTTTCTTCTATAAAATTCCTTTATGAAGGAAATACAACAGTGAGAAGCCACTTAAAGTCTTCTTTTGCGTAAACAGAATGAGGTTTTTTCGCTGGCATAACGAGGGTATCCCCTGCCTGTAAAATATATTCTTTGCCATCAACAGTGAACTGACCGATTCCTTCAAGAACGAGAACCATTGCATCACCAGTAGAATCATGTGTAGCGATTTCTTCATCTTTGGAAAATGCGAAAAGTGTCACACTTACATGGTCATTCTGTGCTAATGTTTTGCTGACAATCTGTCCTTTATCGGCAGAAACCTGGTCAGCAAGATGTAAAACTTCTTCATGTGAAATATTTTTGATATAAGCCATTGTTATCCTCCTTTAATTGACTTTCTATACGCAGTATAATATAGTTAATTTGATAAATATGTTGTTTTGACAACAAACGGGGAGAAAAAATATGGATTTTTATAAATTATCGAAAACAGTGCTTTTTCAGGGGGCAACGCCGGAAGAAACAGAGCAGATGTTGTCCTGCTTAAAGGCGGGCAAACGCAAATATAAAAAGGAAGAAATGATTTACCGGGTCGGTGAAGTCGTATCCTGTGTCGGCGTTGTTTTATCAGGAAGTGTTTTAATAGAAAATGATGACATCTGGGGAAACCGCAGTGTGCTAGAGCGGGCCGGTGAAGGAGAAATCTTTGCAGAAACCTATGCCAGTATCCCAGACCAGAAAATGTTAGTTAATGTCATTGCGGCAGAAGATACAGAAATTTTATTTTTAAATGTGGGAAAAATGCTCCACCTTTGTTCCAATTCCTGCATTTTCCATAATGAACTCATAAAAAATCTTTTACAGGTTTCCGCACAGAAAAATCTCGCCCTGTCCCGAAGAATTTTTAACACTTCTTCCAAATCTATCCGGGGAAGACTGCTATCCTATTTATCGAATCAGGCAGTACTATGTAACAGTAAAGAATTCGATATACCATTTAACCGCCAGCAGCTTGCAGACTACTTAAGCGTAGACCGTTCCGCACTGTCCAAAGAACTTGGGAAAATGTCCAAAGAAGGATTGATTTACGTGAAAAAGAGTCATTTTCGTCTGTTATCTGTGCAGGAATTATTTGAAGAAGAGTCTTAGAATTTGTTTGAAGAATCAATTAGTAATCTGTACTCTTCCTGATTTGTGGGATATTTTACTTTATTCAGTTGACGTAGTCCATGATGAACTACTGTTGCTTTGGTGAAAGTTTCCATGAATATAATACACATTTTGTAGAAAGTATTTTCTAAATCCACTTCACCTTTTGAGTAAAAATGAATGTCTGGAAAAATGTTTTATGGAATATCTGTTAAGTGACAGAAAAAATGTTTTGTTAAAATTGTCTATACATTTACAAAATATTTTTAAAAATTAATAAAAAAATTCTTTGAAAATAAAAATATTTGTGAATCTTTTTTCTGACAGCAGTGCTATAATTGCACCGTAACAAAGAAGAGGTTATTTAAAAAGAATAACCGTAAAAAATACTTATCAGACCTGATAAAGTAGGGCCTCTAAGCATCAGACATTTTGGAGGAAAAGACAAATGAATACTTTAAGTGCTGAAAAAAGAGATATGCAGATCAAGGCAAAAAAGCTTAGAAGGGAAGGATTTGTTACAGGCAATGTGTTCGGTAAGAACATGGAAGGCTCCATGCCGCTGAAAATCGAGAAAAAAGAGGCAGAAAGAATCTTAAGAACCTGTAATAAGGGAAGTCAGTTAATTCTCACTGTTGAAGGACAGAAAATGCCAGTCTTATTAAAAGAGATTGACTACAATGCAATGAAACATGAGATTGTAGAAATGGATTTCCAGGCATTAGTAAAAGGTGAAAAAGTACATTCTGTAGCAGAAGTTGTACTCTTAAATCATGAGAAAGTAAAATCTGGTGTCGTAGAATTATTATTAGAGGAAATCAGTTATGAAGCATTACCAGAAAATCTGATTGAAAAAGTTGAAATCGATTTAGATGGTAAGACAGCAGGTGATACTATCAGAGTAAAAGATTTACCAATCGCAACTGCAGAAGGTATCCATCTGAAGACGAATCCGGAGGAGACAGTTGTACAGGTAACAGAAGTACACAATGCTCCAGAGGAAGAAGAGACTGAGGAAGCTGCTGAAGAATAAGCGGTGTAGCTTGTAGATAATAAGATATAAAAGGCTCCAGTATATTATATATACTGGAGCCTTTTATATATGTAGGTTATGAGCTGCACCTGATTTTTACTAATTAATTCAACTAATTAATTCAACTAAATCCAGTCACTGTCAGCCCACGAAGAGAAACGATAGCCTATCGTTTCTCTTCGTGGGTGTCTGTTGGTTAATGAATCAAATCATAGTATACCTTGCCGTTTTGTTTAGATTTGCTTATCATTTCCTGTCGTTCCATATAAGGCAGCAGCGAATCCAAAAACTGATTTGGATTAGTGACTCCGATTCGCTGTTTACTAAATGGCTGGCTGGCGGTTAAGTCTTTTACACAGTCAGAGAGTTCCTTTTTTGTCATTTTCCCATTGCGTTTTAATTCTTTTTTTATCCGGCTGATTCCCTTAGAGGTCAGGAGGTTGTTTAAATCCTGATTCTGGTGCATGGAACGCCACAATCCCCAGCCGTAGATTAACATAGTGGCTACGGCAAAGAGTAGGATATAGGGGAGATAATGTATCAGATTTTTCAGTAATTCCATGGGTGCTCCCTTCTTATCTTAATTTTTTATGTGATTTTTGTTAGCCATTTTATTTGTAGTTTATATCTTTTTTATTTTAATTTTTCTGAATAAGTAATTAAATGATGGTCTTTCAAAATTTCGAGAAATTTAATAAGGCGGGAGAGTGATTTTTCCATTTTAGGGAAATGAGCATCGAGTTCCTGGGAGAGTGTGTGAATGTCTTTTTTATCATCAATAATGTTCCAGACGAAGCTGCCGTAATCGTCAAGGTCGATAGAACTTACTTTTGGACGGTGGAAGAATTTCTGGGCAATTTTGTTAAAGAAACCTTCCCAGCGAATGAAGACGGTAATGTTTCCCTTGTCGTTTGTTTCATATTTTATTTCTGGATTTTTTACTGGGATAAAATCAAGGTAGTTTTTATCTATTTTCTGTTTTGCCATAGGGACTCCTTTCATATATTTGTAAATATGATTATAACGGTTAGAATATAGTTCGTAAAGTGTATAAATAATTTTGGCAGTGAAAGAGGTTCTCTCACTGCCAGAAATGAAATATGTTTTGTAATTTAATTGTTAATTAGTTTTGTTGTTCTTTTTTACACATAAGAAGTATAAATAAGCAAGTAAAATGATGAAAATAACTAAGCTAGCAATCTGTGGAAGGGCAACAGGGGAAACAAACTTAGAGTCAACTTTTGCTACCGCACAGATAGCAAGGATAACTCCCATGAGTCCCTCTCCGGCAATCAGACCGGAAGTAAATAATGTTCCACGTTCAATGCAAGCTTTCTTTTCTTTTTCTTCGTTTTCATTTGCTGCTTTACGGCGTTCAAGAATCCAGCGAACTACACCACCAGCCATAATACCGGCACTCAGTGAGAATGGAAGGTACATACCAACAGCAAATGGAAGTACTGGAATACCAAGAATCTCAACAACGATAGCGATGAATACACCAACAAGGATCAGTGCCCATGGAAGTTCTGCATTCATGATACCTTCAACGAGCATCTTCATCATTGTAGCCTGTGGAGCAGGAATTTCGTTAGAACCGAATCCCCATGCAGCATTTAACAGATATAAAACATATCCGATTGCAGCGGAAGAAGCGATAACACCGATCATTTCACCAATCTGCTGAAGTTTAGGTGTAGCACCTACGATGAAACCTGTCTTTAAATCCTGTGAAGTATCGCCGGCGATAGCAGCAACGATACAGATAATACTACCGATACAGATGGAACCGATCATACCTGTAGTTCCTGTAGCTCCTGTAGCTTTTAAAATTAAAGTAGAAATAATTAAAGTAGCAATTGCCATACCGGAAACTGGGTTGTTAGAAGAACCGATTAATCCAACCATACGGGCGGAAACAGTTGCAAAGAAGAATCCGAATATAACAACAAGAACTGCACCAAGGAAACTTACAGGGAAAATTGGAAGTAACCAGATGGCAACAGCAATAACAGCGATAATACCAAGAATAATCGGCATTGGTAAGTCGCGCTGTGTACGAGAAGCATCAGCAGTAGCGCGGTTTTTAGCCATGCTGCCTATTGCCTGTTTAAATGTACGGACAATGAGTGGTGAAGTCTTGATTAAGCTCATGATACCACCAGCTGCAACGGCACCGGCACCAATGTACTTGATATAAGTTCCCCATAATGATCCTGGAGCAAGAGTAGAAATTACTTCACTTCCAGGGAAGATGGTAGCATCTTTACCAAATAATGCAATCATAGGCATGAGTACAAACCAGCTTAAAGTGCCACCTGCGAACATGTATTTTGAAATCTGAGGTCCACAGATGTAACCAACACCGGCAAGGGCAGGAAGAACCTGAATACCTACGGAAGAGCCGGCATATGCCTGAATATCATAACCAATTTCACTAGGGAAAAGTTTAACTCCATCAGCGATGAATTTGTAAATAGCAGCGATACCAAGACCGGAGAATACGATACCAGCTTTGTTACCACCTTCTTCTCCGGCAAGGAGAACCTCTGCACAGGCAGTTCCTTCAGGGAAAGGAAGAACACCATGTTCTTCAACGATAAGAGCCTGACGAAGTGGAACCATGAAACAGACACCAAGGATACCACCAACAAGTGCAACTAAAAAGATAGTTAAAATACTAGGAGAATCAATCTTACCTTCTTTTGCCCATAAGAATAAAGCAGGGAGCGTAAAGATTGCTCCGGCAGCAACAGACTCACCGGCTGAACCGATTGTCTGAACAAGGTTGTTTTCCAAGATAGAATTCTTACGAAGAATGATACGAATAATACCCATGGAAAGTACGGCTGCAGGAATAGATGCGGAAACGGTCATACCAACTCGAAGTCCAAGATATGCGTTAGCAGCACCAAAAATAACTGCAAGTAAAATACCAAGAATTAAGGCTGTGACTGTAAATTCCGGAACTACCTGGTCCGCAGGAATATACGGTTTAAAATCGTTTTTGTTTTCCTTCATTACGTTTATCCTTTCTTTTTTACAATTTCCTTACAAAAACATAACAATTATAACATTTATATAAAATGAAATAAAGGTAAAAAAATGTGCTTTTTTTGTGGTTTATGGAACTTATTAGGTATAAATAATAACTATAAAGTAGTAGAAAATGGCTGTAAAATTAGTGAAATTAACTTTTTTTGCGTACTTCTTCATTGACTTTCAGCTAAATAATGCAGAATATTTTTCATAACAAGATGACTCAGCGAACGATGTGGAGGTATCATCGAGTAAAGTCAATACAGGTCAATAAGAAATAGGTAATTTACATACCAAAATGTCAATGAGATATTATTATGTACAAAATAAAAAAATAAAAAAAGACTTACATAAATTTTTTCTTTATGCTATAATGTCAAGCCGTATCAAATAAATTAAATATCGTAAAAATATTTTGGTCTAATTGGAAACGCACAATATTTTAAAGGTATGCAGTTTTAAGAAAGTACTATATTTTAGAAATATTTAAAGGTGTATGAAATATAAAATTGCAAACATATAAAATGTTGATAACGAACAACACAGCCTATTTTTATGCTATTTCATCGAAGTTTAAATAGCTAGAGCGTGTTTGAAAAATCATTCCAGCAATCTGCACGCCTCAATTTAAAGTATTTATTTTGAATGAGAAAGATTATTTTAAGAAAAACAGCTATTTAAGATTTTGATAAACAGAATGAAAAAGGAGGCAGCTGATTATGCCAAAAACAAAGTTACAGAACGTTATTTTTACAATTATCATGGCTTTTGTCATGGTCTACGCAATGGTTTGCTACAATATCGCAATCGATAAAGGTGGTATGAGCAACCAGATTTTCTTACTCGCATTTCACGAGATGCCAATTATGTGGCCGATTGCAGCTATTTTAGAATTTTTCGTAGTTGAAAAATTATCAAAATTCCTTGCATTCCGTATTGTATCCCCAACAGATAAACCAATATTCATTACACTTGCAATCTGTTCTATGATTGTCTGCCTGATGTGTCCGGTCATGAGCTTTATCGCAACTGCATTATTCAAACATCCAGGAAGTGAGATTATCGCACAGTGGTTACAGACAACAGTAATTAATTTCCCAATGGCACTTTGCTGGCAGATTTTCTTTGCAGGTCCGCTGGTAAGAAATGTGTTCGGAAAATTTGTAAAATAAACTAAATTACCCTCCTATAGCAGTCCCCAGTGTTCAGTGACGGTTTTCTATCACAGCTCTGGTTTTCGCCCATCCCCCTTTACAACCTCCCAAGAATCTTCTATATTATATGGTGAGTTTTGCAGAAAGGAAGGCATACTATATATGAAGAGTTCTTTATTTCCTACATTGAAAAATTATAAAAAAGAATATCTGGGAAAAGATATCGCAGCAGGTATTATGATAGCGGCGGTTTCTATTCCTATCTCTATGGGATATGCGGAAGTATCAGGATTGCCAGCAGTTTTTGGACTGTATGGTTCTGTGCTTCCCATTTTATTTTTTGCACTTTTTTCCACATCACCGCAATTTATTTTTGGAGTAGATGCGGCACCGGCGGCCATTGCGGGAGCAGCACTGGCGAGTCTTGGAATTGAGAGCGGCAGTGCAGATGCTCTGCGGTATATCCCAGTTATCGCATTATTTGTTGGTTTGTGGCTGCTTTTATTTTATTTTTTGAAAGCAGGCAAGCTTGTTACATTTATTTCGACTCCGGTTATGGGCGGATTTATCAGTGGGATTGCGTTGACGATTATTTTGATGCAGATTCCTAAAATCATGGGTGGCAAGTCTGGTTCGGGTGAACTCCCAGAATTATTAAAGCACTTATATGAGACAGCACAGCATATTAACTGGGTGTCAGTAGCATTAGGTGTTGGCGCATTGGCAATTCTTATTATTTCTAAAAAGGTTATGCCTAAGTTTCCGATGGCGGTTGTGATTATGGCATTAGGAATGATTGCAACAATGGTATTCCATGTAGACAGGTACGGAGTTACTTTGCTAGCAAAAGTTGAGCCAGGACTTCCTAAGTTTATTTTACCAGACATTTTCCATGTGGATTTAAGCCACGCGGCAGGCAGAGGCCTGATGATTGCAGTTGTTGTTATGGCCGAAACTTTGCTTTCTGAGAATAATTTTGCAGCAAAAAATGGTTACAAAATTGATGATAATAAAGAAATTTTGGCCTGTGCAGCAGGAAATATTATCTCTGCGTTTACAGGCAGCTGCCCGGTAAATGGAAGTATTTCCAGAACTTCGATGAATGAGCAATTTGACGGAAAGACGCAGGCAGTTTCGATTACAGCAGCGGTTACAATGGTGGCAGTTCTGCTTTTTGCCGCGGGCTTTATCGGATATTTGCCTGTTCCGGTACTGACAGCTATAGTCATTTCGGCGCTGATGAATGTTGTGGAATGGCATTTGGCAGTGCGATTATTTAAGGTAAGCCGCAAAGAATTTTATATATTTGTGGCTGCTTGTATGGCGGTATTATTCCTGGGAACTATTTACGGTGTAATTATTGGAATAATTCTTTCCTTTGTTGCAGTTGTTATCCGTGAGACAAATCCACCAAGGGCATTTCTTGGAGGGATACCTGGAAGAGATGGATTTTATGATTTGAATAAAAATCACTATGCACATCCGGTTGAAAATACAGTGATTTACCGCTTTAATGCAAGCCTGTTCTTTGCAAATAGCAAGCTGTTTCAGGAAGATATTGAAAATCGTTTAAAAGAGGATACGAAAACGGTAATTGTGGATGCGGGAACAATCACGAATATTGATATTACAGCAGCAGATACGCTTCTTATGCTGAAAAATAATTTGGAGAAAAAAGGAATTGCTTTCTATATCACAGAACATATGCAGGGACTTAACACACAGCTTCGCAATTTGGGAATGGGATCTTTGATTGAAGAAGGCTGTGTCAGACGAACAATTACGGCGGCTCTTTTAGATTCTGGATTACAAAAGCCATTTCCATTAGAAGGAGTTCCGGCAGATTTGCAGGAAAACTTAAAAGAGTTACAGGAAAATGCAGAAAAAGCATTGTCGGCACATAAACATAACACAAAAAATATAGAAAAAATTAAAAAGACATTGTGGCTGCATACTCTCCCAGCTGAGGAAGAAAATACACTCGAAGAATTTGCATGGGCATTTGGTGAGGATACTGTAAATGAGATTGAAAAACGGGTTCATCAGGTCATTTCCCATTTACATCACTGGCCAGAACTCGAAGCAATCTCAGAAAGTGGTCTCGCAAGACAGATGAGGGCATGGCATAATCTCGGAGTTATTGATGAGGATGAGGTACTTCGGAGGATGGAGCTTCATTTGGACGAACTCTTAGCAAATCTTGAAGAAGACAAGAACAAACAGCTTATCTTCCAAATGATTGAAAAACGCCGCCAGCATCTCGAAATGGAATTAAAACAGGAAAATCCAGAAATCTGGCAGAAGTTGGTAGAAAGCCGCGAACATTTAGAAAGAAGACTAGAAAAACAGAATCCAGAAGCAGCAAAAAGGTTACATGAATTGGAAGAAAAATTTCTGGGTTAGTTAGACAAACAGACGAAAATCGAAGCAACATTTCTGTGGCTGTAGTCGCAGCGAGAGGAAGTCTTCTATGAAAGCTCCTCATTAAAAGTTATTGATTTTGACTCCGTTGTAAAAAACACAAAAGTCGCAAAATCAATAATTTTAATGAGGGACCTTTCTAACGGAGGTTGTTTTCTCACAGCTCTGAAGTCGTAGATTGGGTGAGATGCTGCTTCGATTTTCTGTCTTTGGCTACATTGAAATCAGAAATTTTTTTATAATTTATGGGGAAGAAAAAACATCTCAGTTATAAAGAAATATATCCATAAAAATATTTTGATAATATTTTTATAAATTAAAAAAATATAAGGTCATTTTGAAAAATGATATAGAGAAAAGAAAAAGAATGTTTAAGAAAAATTAATAATATTCTTTTTCTTTTTTAGTGTATAATAAAAATATTAGAGAAGATTTTAAGAGAGAATAAGATGTAGAGAAGTAAATTAACAGGAGGATGAAAAATGTCAGATTCTATATGGAGTGATGGTGGTAGAATACAGATGCCTCAATATGAAAAGCTGACTCGTATCAAAAAAGTAGATGTCACGATTGTCGGAGGAGGATTATGTGGTCTTCTATGTGCGTATTTCTTAAAGGAGGCGGGAGTGGAATGTCTGCTTCTTGAGGGAAGCAGGATAGCCAGTGGAACTGTGAGACATGCGATGGCACAGGTTACATCGCAGCATGGCCTTATATACAGCAGATTGCTGGAATCTTTGGGGGGAAGAGAAGGCCCGCATGTACTTTGAAGCGAATGAACTCGCATTGCGTAAGTATCGGGAATTGGCAGCATCTATAGATTGTGATTTTGAGGAGAGAAGTTCCTATATTTATTCAAGAACAGACAAAGAATGCATTGAGAGGGAAGTGCGTGCAGCCAGTCTTCTTGGTATGAAAGCAGAATTTTGTGAGACACCGGAGCTTCCATTTGATACGGCGGGAGCAGTACGTTTTCCGAATCAGGCGCAGATGAATCCTGTAAAGTTTTTATATGGTCTGGTAAAAGATATTGAAAAGTCAGATAAGGTAACTATTTTTGAAGAAATGCCTGTAGATGATTGGATAAATGGAACAACATGGAGCGGACTCTATATAACAATTCCGAAAAATATCATTTGTGCAACACATTTTCCATTTTATAAGAAAGCAGGAGGATATAATAATAAGCTATATCAGAATCGTTCCTATATCATGGCCCTTGATCATGTGCCGGAGCTTCATGGAATGTATGCAGATGCGTCTGATAACGGACTGGCATTGCGAGGATATAAAGATATGATTTTTGTAGGAGGAGCTACCCACAGAGTAGGGCAGGAAGAACGTGATTGGAATGAATTCAGAGAGAAGATTTTATCGTATTATCCAGAGGCAATAGAGCGGGAGCATTGGGAAGTAGAAGATTGTGTGAGTTTGGATGGAATTCCGTATATCGGACCATATTCAGATAAGACCCCGAACATGTATGTTGCTACAGGGTTTAATGGATGGGGAATGACTTCCGCAATGACAGCAGCCATGTTGCTAACTGATGCTATCATAAATGGACAAAAAACAAATGGGGCTACAGAATCTTATCCATGGGGAGAAGTTTTCTATCCGGAAAGAAAGATTGTGCGTTCACAATATTTTGCGAATGTAAAAGAAAATGTAAGAGAGAATATAAAGAGTTTTTTGACCAGAAAAAGTAAAATAAATGATTGACAAATATTTTTAATAGTGCTACCATACACTCGAAACAAGGAAAAGCGATGAGGGAAACGAGTAATATAATCGAAATCATACAGAGAGAGTAACAGTTGCTGAGAGTTATTTATGAGGAAGTATATGAAAACCATTCCTGAGCTGCGATGCGAAAAAGAAATATTTTAAAAGAACTATATAAATTATATGAAGATGTTTCAAGAGAAGCATCCTGATGAATGTTAAGATATTTCACAAGTGTTGCCGTATGCCCGCGTTAAGGGATAGGATTTAATTTAGAGAATCTGAAGTGAAATTATAAGGTGGAACCGTGTATTTAATGCACCCTTAGATTATAGTTATGCTGTAATCTGTGGGTGCTTTTTTGATATAAATTAAAAGTAAGACATATAGACTTTTTAATCAAATATGTTTTAGTTGTAAGCTGCAGCGGTCTATATTCATTACTATTAACGTTCCCAAATCAGATTCATTCTTATTTTGGAGGTAAAAAGAAATGAAAGTTCTCGAAAAAAATGGACAGGTAATAGAAGGTAATTTTGAAGAAAAAGAAGTAAAAGAAGCGTTTTGGCACACAAGCGCCCATGTATTGGCACAGGCAGTAAAGAGATTATATCCAGATACGAAATGTGCGATTGGACCAGCAATCGATAATGGATTTTACTATGATTTTGATTTCTCTTTCCCATTTACAGAGGAAAATCTTGCAGCAATCGAAAAAGAAATGAAGAAGATTGTAAAGCAGTCTCTGCCATTAGAAGTATTTGAGGTTACAAAAGAAAAAGCCTTAGATTACATGAAAGAAAGACAGGAAGATTACAAAGTAGAAATGATTGAGGAACTTCCAGAAGGAGAGACAATCACATTTTATAAACAGGGTGACTACGAAGAATTCTGTGCAGGCCCTCATGTATCCAATACTTGTGTAATCAAGGCAATTAAGCTCCTTTCTACAGCAGGTGCGTACTGGCGCGGCGATGAAAAGAACAAAATGCTTACAAGAATTTATGGAATTTCTTTCCCAAAAGCTGCTGAGTTAAAAGATTATCTGAATATGCTCGAAGAGGCAAAGAAGAGAGATCACAGAAAGCTTGGAAAAGAACTTGGATTATTTACCATCATGGAAGAAGGTCCGGGATTCCCATTCTTCTTACCAAAGGGAATGATTCTGAAAAATACTCTGATTGATTACTGGAGAAAGATGCATACAAGAGAAGGATACGAAGAAATCTCCACACCAATCCTTTTAAACAGACAGCTTTGGGAAACATCAGGACACTGGGATCATTACAGAGAAAATATGTACACAACAGTAATTGACGACATGGATTTTGCTGTAAAACCAATGAACTGTCCAGGTGGAATGCTTGTTTATAAGATGGAGCCTCGTTCTTACAAAGAACTTCCACTTCGTCTTGGGGAACTTGGCCTTGTGCACCGTCACGAAAAGTCCGGACAACTTCATGGACTGATGCGTGTAAGATGCTTTACACAGGACGATGCCCATATCTTTATGACAGAGGCGCAGATTGAAAATGAAATCCAGAAAGTCGTAAAATTGATTGATGAAGTATATAAGAAATTTGGATTTACTTATCATGTAGAATTATCCACTCGTCCAGATGATAGCATGGGAACAGAAGAAGAGTGGGAAGTAGCAACAAATGCATTGGAAAATGCAATCAAAGCCATGAATATTCCTTACGAAGTAAATGAGGGAGACGGCGCATTCTATGGTCCAAAACTTGACTTCCATTTACAGGATTCTATCGGAAGAACATGGCAGTGCGGAACAATCCAGCTTGACTTCCAGCTTCCACAGAGATTTGAGGCAGAATATATTGGAGCAGACGGAGAAAAACATCGTCCAATCATGATTCACCGTGTTGTATTTGGTTCTATTGAGCGATTTATCGGAATCTTAATTGAACATTATGCAGGAAAGTTCCCAACATGGTTAGCACCGGTACAGGCAAAAGTTCTTCCTGTATCCGACAAATTTGCAGATTACGCAAAACAGGTTGCTGAAGCACTCAAAGCAAGCGGCGTTCGTGTAGAAGTCGATGACCGCGACGAGAAACTTGGCTATAAAATCAGACAGGCACAGCTCCAGAAAGTTCCTTATATGCTTATTCTCGGAGAAAAAGAGCAGAGCGTAGGAACGGTTTCTGTTCGTAAGAGAGATCTTATTGATGAGAATGACAGCCCAGAACTTGGCGCAATGAGCGTGGAGAAATTTGCCGCAATTATCAAAGAAGAATCTCAGTATTAAATTACTATTTAATTCATTAGACAAACTACAGACGAAGCCATTGCTCCCAATAAGGCATATTTGTGATTTTAGTCGCGGCGTGTTGAATGTTCGCTTTATGCGCTCGCATCCAACACTTGCTCCGAGACCACAAATATGCCTTATTGGGAGCAATGGCTTCTGTGCTGTGGCTGGAGAAGGTGAATTAAACAGGGGGAGGGGATTGGGGGACAGAAGCTGATGTCTTCTGCTTATTCGAGAATGACTGGGAACAGGGGGATGATTTAGCTTTTTTAATGGTTACCTCAGCAATATTTCAATAATTTTCAGAATAAAAAGCAGACTGTTGTTATCAATATCAATTCATTACCACTTCTATTTAAATACAAAACATCTATTCACAATATTTTAAGAGCAAGTAGAAAACTTCTACCCTCTCCCCCAAATCCCCACAACCACTATTTAATTCAAACAAAATCCAGACAAGGACAGCCCGGGAAGAGAACCGATACCCTATATTTGTGGCCTCGGAGCAAGGTTTAGATGCGAGCGCATAAAGCGAGCATTTAAATCGCCGCGACTAAAGTCACAAATATAGGATATCTTCTCTCTTCTCGGGCGTCTGTTACTTAATGAATTAAATAGTAACCCCTCCGATTTTGTCGAAAATTTATTGCTATTTGTAAAAGAATGTGACTGACAGAAGAAAAATGCTATGGTATGATAAAATCATAATTAATTTACGGATTGCAAAGTATATTTGGAAAGGGGATGGGCAACATGAAAAAGAAGAGAATCGAACAAAACGAGATAAAAAGGTATTTTCTGATTATAGCAGCATTTCTTAGTTTTATGATATTGAGTCTTTTATTCTTTTTATCATGATTGCAGCAGGATGTAGAAGTTAGCAGTAGAAAAACTGTGGCAACAAATGTAGAGAGGCAGAGCTATCATTTGAAGTCAGTGCTGGATATTCAGTTTAATTATCTGACGGGTATGGCTTCTTACATGGGTGAAAGAGAAGATCTGTTTTGTCAGGAGAATAAAAGGCTGATTCAGAGTATTGTAAAAGAACAGGATTTGAATCTGATAGGCATTATGAAGGCAGATGGAGATACTTATTACAATAACGGTGCAAGAAAGAATGTAAAAAACAGAGGGTATTTTAAGAAAGTGATGCAGGGACAAAAGATAATGAGTCCGCCACTTGAAAGTAAGGTAGATGGAAGAACAAAAGTGATTCTTGCTGTACCAATTTACAGGAATGGAAAAGTGACAGGTGCTCTTGGAGCATCCTATAATGTAGGTGCGTTGAATCAGATGTTATTTAATGATATTTATGATGGCATTGGTTTTTCTATGATCATAGATACTTCCGGAAAAATTATTTCCTGTGATAGCGGCCTTTCTTATCGAAAGATTGGTATTAATGATAATGTATATGATTTTTATACAAAGAGTGGTGAGGTTGCCGAGGAAACAATGAAGTCAGCAAAGGCTAATATCAAGAAGCAAAAGTCTGGTATTCTTGTTCTTAAAGAAAAGAATGCCATGAGCTATCTGGCATATGAGCCGTTGCATATCAATAATTGGATGCTCTGCTATATGGTTCCGCAAAGTAAAGCACAGGAGGAATTTCAGTTTATTGGAAATAAGGAAGTGATTCTGTTTGCGGTCATTGGTGTGGGTGTGATTACATTTTTCATTCTCATTTTCCAGAGAACATCCATGAAACAGAAGAAGATGAGAGAGATTGCCAGCAGGGATGGACTGACACAGCTATATAATAAAGCAGGAACAGAACAACGTATTAAAGAGTGGCTGCATAGTGACAGAAGTAAGTCCGGTGCTGTTCTCATGATGATGGATGTCGATTATTTTAAGCAGATTAATGATACTTATGGTCATGCAGTAGGAGACAGAGTTTTATATAAGGTTGGCCATCTTTTGAAGAGTTCTTTCAGAGAGAATGATATTGTAGGAAGAATTGGCGGAGATGAGTTTCTTATATTTATGGAGGGAATCACTTCAGAAGAATTTGCCGTTCGGAGGATGGAGAATTTACAGCAGTATCTCAGAGAACTTCCGATAGAGGAGTTAGAGGAACATACATTGACCTGCAGTATGGGAGCGGCCTTTATGCCAAAAGATGGCACGACATTTGGAGAGTTGTATAAGCATGCTGATGAAGCACTTTATACAACAAAAAGAAATGGCAGAGATGGATTTAGAATCTATCATGAGGTGGAAGAGAAAGAAGTATAGATACTTTATACAAATACCAAGAAAGAATTTATTGATTTTTAGAAAATTTAATGGAATAAAGGGCGAAGATATGGTATTATGTTGCATGTAGTGCGTAATCATTGTGGCATTATTATATAAGGTAATAAGTTGAATTAAGTTGAGAAAGGAAGTGCCAGAATGCCCCCTTTTGCCAAAAGAGAAATTAAAAATTCTTTTATAAAGTTATTAACAGAACGACCGATTTCCCAGATTACAGTGAAGGATATTGTAGAGGACTGTGGTGTGAATCGTAATTCTTTTTATTATCATTTTCAGGATATCCCTTCTTTATTAGAAGAGATTATTGTAGAGATGACTGCGAAAGTCATAGAAAATTTGCCGGAGGAATCTACATTTGAGGAAAAGGTTACGGCGGCTCTGGAAGAGATTAATTTGAATAAAAGGATGATTTACCACATTTATGGATCTTCGAACAGAGAATTTTATGAGAAGCAGCTTATGAAAATTTGTGATTATGTTACCCGAACCTATATCCGTTCCAGAGATTACTCGGAAAAGGTCGCTTCAAAAGACTTAGAATTTGTCATAAGTTATTTAAAGTGTGAGCTGTTTGGGCAGCTTATTGACTGGCTGAATCATGACATGTCGTATGACATTGTGGAGCATTCCCGCATACTTTGTCGAATGTTTGCAGGAAGTATGCGTATGGTATGTCAAAAATATAAATTAATATAAAGAGAATCGCAATGAATAATTGCATTCTTAAAAATAACATGCTACAATGTACTATATTTCGAGAAATACGATGAGGTAAGAAAAGATTTCGAGGGAGAAGTCCATCTGGGCTTCTCTGTTTTTGTGTAATCGTTTGCTGTTGATTTTATTTATGTGGCTTGTAATATGTAGCAAGATATGTCTCAGAAGTGTTTTTCCCAACAATATAAATTATACAGAGAGGAAGAAGTATAATGAAAATGAAAGTCAAAAGAAAACAAGCCGTAATGCTTGGACTGATTGCGATATTTGCCGTATTGCTTGCAATCACTATGCTGACGGGCAAACCATCCGCAGATGGTGAGTATACAAGCGTCGTATACGCAACAGCACTATCATTACTGCCGCCAGTAATCGCAATTGGACTGGCACTTTTTACAAAAGAGGTATATACATCACTTCTGGCCGGAATTCTGGCTGGAGCACTTTTGTATGCCAATGGCAATCTGGAATTGATGTTAAATACGATGCTATTTAACGAGGATGGCGGCATGGTAAGCAAGCTGTCTGACTCCGGAAATGTTGGAATTTTAGTATTTCTTGTCATGCTGGGTATCTTAGTATCACTGCTAAACAAAGCGGGAGGTTCCGCTGCATTTGGAAAGTGGGCATCTAAGCACATCAAAACAAGGATTGGGGCACAGATTAGCGTTATGATTCTTGGAGTGTTAATCTTTGTCGATGATTATTTCAATTGTCTGACGGTTGGAAGTGTTATGCGTCCTGTGACAGACCGTCACAAGGTATCTAGAGCAAAGCTATCTTATATTATTGATGCGACAGCAGCTCCGGTTTGTATCATTGCACCAATCAGCTCCTGGGCAGCCGCAGTTACGTCATCTGTTCCAGCCGATTCTGGAATTAATGGTTTTGCGGTCTTTATTCAGACCATTCCATACAATCTGTATGCAATTCTGACGTTAGTAATGCTGCTTACAATTACTGTTTTGCGTGTGGATTTTGGACCGATGAAGCATCATGAGATGAATGCTATTGCCGGTGATTTGTTTACAACACCGGGAAGACCGTATGAGGACAATGAAGAAGAAATCATTAAGGAAAACTCGCATGTACTTGATCTGGTGCTTCCAGTAGTTGTATTGATTGCAAGCTGTATTGTAGCCATGATTTATACCGGTGGCTTTTTTACGGGAGCATCCTTTGTGGATGCATTCGCAAATTCGAGCGCATCGGTAGGTCTGGTACTTGGTGGAAGCGTGACGCTCGCATTTACTTTTGTTTATTATATGCTGCGTGATGTACTTTCTTTCCGTGAGTTTACAGAGTGTATTCCAGATGGATTTAAATCCATGATTGCACCAATCATGATTCTGACACTGGCATGGACGCTGTCTGGCGTGACAAATCTTCTTGGCGCAAAGGTATTTGTAGCCGATATGGTACAGCACTTCGCGCAGGGACTTCAGGGCTTTCTTCCGATGGTGATTTTTGTAGTAGCGGCATTTCTTGCATTTGCGACTGGAACCTCATGGGGAACTTTCAGTATTTTAATCCCAATTGTAATTGGTGTATTCCCATCTGGTCAGATGATGGCAATTTCGATTGCATCCTGTCTGGCAGGTGCTGTCTGCGGTGATCATTGTTCACCAATTTCCGATACTACCATTATGGCATCGGCTGGCGGACATTGTGAGCATGTTAACCATGTGGCAACACAGCTTCCATATGTAGGATTGGTGGCGGCTGTCTGCATGATCGGTTATTTTATAATTGGTGTGTTGCAGGCTGTAGGGCTGACACAGTTTTCACTTCTGGCACTTCCGGTTTGTATTGTGCTGTTGGTTGCGATTCTTTTTGTGATTCGTGAAAAGACAGGCGGAAAGGAAGAAATTTAAAGCAGTTCTTGCAGGCTGTCCGAAAACTTTATTTTCAAGAATATGGAGAAGGAGAAAACCAGGAATTCTCAGAGACAGACGCCGCTATGGAAGTTGTAGCGGCGTCTGTTTTGCTGTCTTACAAATTAGAAGTTAATAAATCAGGGTTATTCCATTCTCTTCGCAGTAAGTGATCCATTTTTCCGCTGGTTCCTGATCAGTAATAATAACATCAATTTCCTTTATACTGAGAGTTTTAAAATAGTAGGTCATTCCAAACTTCGTATGGTCCGCAAGCACAATAAGCTGATCGCAATTGTCCCGGCAGGCCCGTATCAATGTCATATCAAGGTCTGTTGAAAATGTCAGGCCATTTATCAGGTCAATTCCGTTGCAGGAAGTAAAACAATATTGGGCATAACGTTTGCTGATCAGTTCCTTTACTTCTTTTCCATAGATTCCTTCATGAAAATAATTATAGATACCGGCAGGACATTCGACAGTAACGTTATTGTTTTCCGATAGTTTATGAGCGAGGGGCATTCCATTTGTCAGAATATTAAGACGAAGGTCTGGTTTGATATGGTTGGCGAATTCCAGGCAGGTACTACTTGAGGTAATAAATAAAGTATCATTATTATGGATGAGGGAAGCCGCAATTTTTCCAATATATTTTTTGGCTTCAAGATTTGTTTTTTTACGCAAGGCAAAAGGTTCAACAAAAGAGTCAGATATACTAAGGGAAGCACCGCCATGTGTTCTTAGCACATAACCCTCTCTTTCTAATAAGGTGAGGTCACGACGGATAGTAGGTAAACTTACATATAATCTTTGTGATAGGTCTTTTACGGAAACATACCCCTTTTCATCAAGTAATTCTAAAATCTCTTTTCTACGTTCGTCTGGTATCATGTAAAATGTCCTTTCTATCAATATTTTTATCTATATTAAACAAAAGCAATCAGAAAATATGATTGATAAACATCAATAACAATCACAAAAAGCGATTGATTATCAATATAATAGCACCTGCTTGTAAATATATCAATCATGCTATATACTCACACTATTCAATAAAGTTTTTAATTTCGAGAGTGTTTTAAGCAATACATATTTAAATGATCAGGAAATAATAGGAGGACAATAATGGTAAAATTAATTATGACAGATATAGATGGAACTTTGATACCAGATGGAACAATGGACATCAATCCAGAGTATTTTGAAGTGATTGAAAAATTAGTTGAAAAAGGAATCATATTCGTTGTTGCATCAGGCAGACATATGAGTAGTGTAAAAAAGGTTTTTGCCCCTGTTTTAGATAAAATATGGGTTGCGTCCCAAAATGGAAATGTACTGACTTACCACGGAAAGTCAAGAATCATAAAGTCCATTCCACAGGAGTGGGGAAGAGAGATGTGGAGACAATTTTCAAAACTGAAAGGAGTAGAAGGTGTTCTTGATACAGCAACAGAAATGTATTGCCCCTTTGAGGAGACTTCAATGTATAAGATACTTGCAGATGAGTATCATTTTAATGTTACTGGAACAGGCGGTTGGAATCAGGTTCCAGAAGAAGATTTTAGTATGATGACTTTATATCATCCGCAAAGTGCAGAGAATATTTGCAAAGAACTTGTGGAAGATAAATGGAAAGGGAAATTAGAATTTTTGACTTCTGGAAAGTATTGGGTTGATATTGTAATGCCAGAAGTCGGAAAGGGGACAGCACTGGAAGAAATATGCCGCCAATTGGGAATCGCCCCAGAAGAAACGATTGCTTTTGGAGATAACCTGAATGACATTTCTATGATTCAGTCTGCCGGAAAAGGATATGCAGTAAACACAGCAAGAGAAGAAACTAAAAAAGCCGCCGATGAAGTCATTCCAGGCTATGCCGAAAATGGAGTGCTGGAGGTGTTGAAAACTTTTTTGTAGATTAACGGAGACGAAACCAACAGAGCCAATATGCCCTATTTGTGGCCTGGGAGCAAGTGTTGGATGCGAGTGCAGGAGCGAACATTCAACACGCCGCGACGAAAGCCACAAATAGGGTATATTGGCTCTGTTGGTTTCGTCTGTTTGCCCATTAAATAAACGAAATCATAGAATTTTTAATGTGAATCGAAAAATATTCTATCGTTTCCCAGTAAAGAATCCTATATACTGTCATTATCAACAAAAACCGAGGAGGGTACTTATAATGAGAAAAAAAGTCGTAGCAATGATGATGGCAGCAGCTTTAGTAGTTTCTACAGCAGCTTGTGGTAGCAGCGGTAGCAGCAGTAGCAGCAAGAGCGAATCAAACACAGGAAGTCAGGCAGCAGCAACTTCTGAAGTTGCAAATAAAGATAAACCACTCGTATGGTTTAACCGTCAGCCTTCTAACAGTTCTACAGGAGAACTGGATAAGACAGCTCTTAACTTTAACAAAGATACTTACTATGTAGGTTTCGATGCAAACCAGGGTGCTGAAGTTCAGGGTCAGATGGTTAAAGATTATATCGAGAAAAATATTGATAAGATTGACCGTAACGGTGATGGTGTTATCGGATACGTTTTAGCAATCGGTGATATCGGACATAACGATTCCATCGCTCGTACAAGAGGTGTTCGTAAAGCTCTTGGAACAGGCGTTGAGAAAGATGGAGAAATCAACAGTGCTCCTACAGGAACTAACACAGACGGAAAAGCTGCAGAGGTTCAGGATGCAGAACTTGAAGTAAATGGAAAGAAATATGTTGTAAGAGAACTTGCTTCTCAGGAAATGAAGAACTCTGCCGGAGCTACATGGGATGCAGCAACAGCAGGTAATGCTATTGGAACATGGTCATCTTCTTTTGGAGATTCTATTGACGTGGTTGTTTCTAACAACGATGGAATGGGAATGTCAATGTTTAACGCATGGTCAAAAGACAACAAAGTTCCTACATTTGGATACGATGCAAACAGTGATGCGGTAGCAGCTATCGCAGAAGGTTACGGCGGAACAGTCAGCCAGCATGCCGATGTTCAGGCTTACCTTACACTCAGAGTACTTCGTAACGCACTTGATGGTGTTGACGTAGACACAGGTATCGGAACTGCTGATGAAGCAGGAAATGTTCTTAGCGAAGACGTATATAAATATAGTGAAGAAGAACGTTCTTACTATGCATTAAATGCAGCAGTTACAGCAGATAACTACAAAGATTTCACAGATTCTACAGTTGTTTGGAAACCAGTATCTAACCAGTTAGATTCATCCAAACATCCTACAAAGAAAGTATGGCTCAATATCTACAACGCTTCTGATAACTTCTTAAGCTCAACATATCAGCCACTTTTACAGAACTATGATGATCTTTTAAATCTTGATGTAGAGTACATCGGTGGTGATGGACAGACAGAGTCTAACGTTACAAACCGTCTTGGAAATCCAAACCAGTACGATGCATTTGCAATCAACATGGTTAAGACAGATAATGCAGCTTCTTACACAGCTATTTTAAATCAGTAATCGCAGCCATTTAAGGCAAATAATTTACAGAGGGATTTATATGTAAGCTATATAGAAGGAAACTGTATAGAGACTCATATGAAGATTTATAGAAAGCTGTATCAGGCTTACATAAGACTGTGAATTAGAATTGTGCTTATATGATGAAAAAACTTTAATAGTACAAACAAACCATTTTGGGGCTGCCGAGCTAAGAGGGCATAACAACATAGATGCCGGAGAGTGAGACAGCCCCATATTTAAGAAGCAAAGTAATAGTTAATATCTTAATTATAGGAGCAGAAAAGTATGGAGGATAAGAGAGAAGACATTATCTTATCGATACGTGGTATGAGTAAATCATTCGGACGTAACAGAGTACTTGATCACATCAATCTGGATGTGAAGAGAGGAACCGTTATGGGTCTGATGGGAGAAAATGGTGCCGGTAAGTCAACAATGATGAAGTGTCTTTTTGGTACATACCAGAAAGATGAAGGAAATATATATCTGGATGGAAAGGAAGTAAACTTTTCCGGACCGAAGGATGCCCTTGAAAATGGAATCGCGATGGTACATCAGGAATTAAACCAGTGCCTGGAAAGAAACGTAGTGGATAATCTTTTCCTTGGAAGGTATCCGGTCAATTCACTTGGAGTCATCGATGAAAAGCGGATGAAGAATGAAGCTTCCAAGCTATTCCGAAAATTGGGAATGACAGTAAACTTAGAACAGCCGATGAAGAATATGTCTGTATCCCAGAGACAGATGTGTGAGATTGCGAAAGCGATTTCCTATAATTCCAAAGTAATTGTATTAGATGAGCCAACATCATCTCTTACAGTACAGGAAGTAGATAAACTTTTTGAAATGATGAGAATGCTGCGTGATCAGGGAATCTCACTGATCTACATTTCTCACAAGATGGATGAGATTTTTGAAATCTGTGATGAAATCTCCGTTCTTCGAGACGGTAATCTTGTTATGACAAAAAGTGCAAAAGAGACAAACATGAATGAACTGATCACGGCGATGGTTGGACGAGTTCTTGAAAACCGATTCCCACCAGTAGATAATCAGCCTGGAGATGTTGTTTTATCTGTTCAGCATTTGTCTACAAAGTTTGAGCCGTACTTACAGGATGTTTCCTTTGATGTACATGAAGGCGAGATTTTTGGACTTTATGGTCTGGTTGGAGCTGGCCGTACAGAATTGTTAGAGACAATCTTTGGTATACGAACAAGAGCGGCAGGGCGAGTATATCTCAATAATAAACTTATGAACTTCAGTTGTGCAAAAGAAGCGATGGATTATGGATTTGCTCTTATTACGGAGGAACGAAAGGCGAATGGTCTTTTCTTAAAAGGAGATTTAACCTTTAATACCACAATCGCAAACTTAAATGCATACAAAAAGGGAGTTGCGATTTCTGACCCTAAGATGGTAAAGGCAACTTCAAATGAAATCAAGATTATGCACACGAAATGTATGGGTCCTGGAGATATGATTTCAAGTCTTTCAGGAGGAAATCAGCAGAAAGTTATTTTTGGAAAATGGCTGGAGCGAGGCCCACAGGTATTCATGATGGACGAGCCGACTCGTGGTATCGATGTTGGAGCAAAATATGAAATTTATGAGTTGATTATCCAGATGGCAAAACAGGGAAAGACAATCATTGTTGTTTCTTCAGAGATGCCAGAGATTCTTGGTATTACAAATCGTATTGGTGTTATGTCTAACGGACATCTTTCCGGAATTGTAAATACGAAGGAGACGAATCAGGAAGAACTTTTGAGACTGAGTGCAAAATACCTATAATTAAGGGAGAAGATAGATATGGCTAATGGTGCAATTCTTACGGCTGAACAGGAAAGAAAACTGAGACAGCCTATTGATGAATATGTTGGTAAAATCCAAAAAGAAATTGATGAGTTAAGAGAACATGGTACGGCAGAAGTAATCGAGTACCAGAATCTTATCGCAAATGTAAAAAGAGATAAGACACTCTCTAAAGGAGAGAAAGAATCTGAAATTAAAGAATTTGAAGCAAAGTTAAGTCAGGCAAAAGCGGTAGAAGCACAGAACAAAGATAAGGTCGCAAAACTTATCTCTGATGCGGAAAGCTACTTGAAAGAGAACTTTGAAAAACTGTATTATAATGCAGTAAAAGAAAGCTGTGAAGCAGAAAAAGCAAAAGCTTTAGAAGACCACAAACAGCGTCTTGCTCAGTTAGAGAAAGAGCATAAAGAAGCATTGGCAGGTATGTCTGACCAGGTTGAGATTAAAGAAGAGAACTACGTACATAAAAACCGTATTTCCAATGAAAAGTTAGAGCTGGAAAAAGAAAATCAGCGCATTAAAGACAGAAAACACGATGCCTTTACTTATAAGTATCATCTTATAGATTTATTACGGTTGTCAGAATTCACATTTGCAGAAGAGGTGGCACAGAAGTGGGAAAACTACAAATATACCTTTAACCGCAGAAGCTTCCTTTTACAGAATGGATTGTATATTGCCATTATTTTAATCTTCGTTGCCTTATGTGTAATCACCCCAATCAAAAAAGGAACCCCGTTACTCACATATAATAACGTACTGAACATTCTCCAGCAGGCTTCACCTAGAATGTTCCTTGCACTTGGTGTTGCAGGACTGATCCTCCTCACAGGTACAGATTTGTCTGTTGGACGAATGGTTGGTATGGGTATGACAGCAGCAACCATTATTATGCATCAGGGTATAAATACAGGTACTGTATTTGGACATACCTTTGATTTTACAAATATTCCAGTTGGTGGAAGAGTTGTTTTGGCATTAGTTGTATGTATCGTTTTGTGTACGGTATTTACAAGTATCGCAGGATTTTTTACAGCGAAGTTCAAGATGCATCCGTTCATATCAACGATGGCGAACATGCTTGTAATCTTCGGTTTAGTAACATACGCGACAAAGGGTGTATCTTTTGGTTCTATCGAAGCAACCATTCCAAATATGATTATTCCTAAAGTAAATGGATTCCCTACTATTATTTTATGGGCATTAGCAGCAATCATAATCGTATGGTTCATCTGGAATAAGACAACATTTGGAAAAAATCTGTACGCTGTTGGTGGAAACCCAGAGGCAGCAGCTGTTTCCGGTATCTCCGTATTCGCAGTTACACTTGGAGCATTCATTATGGCAGGTATCCTTTACGGATTTGGTTCCTGGCTTGAATGTGCCAGAATGGTAGGTTCCGGTTCTGCAGCTTATGGACAGGGCTGGGATATGGATGCCATTGCAGCCTGCGTAGTTGGTGGTGTATCCTTTACTGGTGGTATTGGTAAGATTTCCGGCGTAGTTACTGGTGTATGTATCTTTACAGCATTAACATACTCCCTTACCATTCTTGGTATTGATACAAACCTTCAGTTCGTATTCTCAGGTATCATCATTCTCGTAGCAGTAACACTTGACTGTCTGAAATACGTTCAGAAAAAATAGTTAATTTCTTTCCTCTTTTGTTATAAATATATGAAATAGAGATGCCAGTATATATGCTCCCCTTGCATAGTATCTGGCATCTCTATTTGTGCTATAGCGTGTTTGAATGCTATTATGACAGACGCTTAGTTTAGATTAAAGAGAGCATAAGCTGTTTGAAGAATCTTTGTTGGACACAATTTACTTATGTTTTGAAAATTGATATAATATCAGTAAGTTAGGAGAGAAACGTATGTATACATTATTACTAGTTGATGACGAAGAAGAAGTAACACGGATAATCGCAAAAAAGGTAAAATGGAACGACCTGGGATTTTCAGTGACAGGGCATGCCAATAATGGACTGAAAGCCTTAGAAATGTTAGAGGAAATGCAGCCGGATGTGGTTATGACAGATATCCGGATGCCATATATGGATGGACTGGAACTGTGTGGGCAGATAAGAGAGAAGTATCCGGCAACAAAGCTCGTTTTATTTACAGGCTTCGATGATTTTGAATATGCAAAAGAGGCAGTACATCTCGAGATTGAGGAGTATGTGCTAAAGCCATTAAATGCTGCAGAAATCACAAAAGTTTTTGAAGATTTAAAGAAAAAATTAGATCAGGAAATCAATGAAAAAAAGAGTGCGGAACTTTTGAAGAAGTATTATAAAGATTCTCTTCCGCTTTTGCAGGCAAACTTTTATTCTACCCTCATAGAGGGAAGGGTTCCGGAAGAGGAACTTACCAAATATCTTGCGAATTATCAGATTGATTTTACCGGACCATTATATGGATGTGTACTCATTCATGCTTCCAAAACACAGGTTCCCAAAGATATGGATCCGCAGCTGGTAGCAATATCCGTAGATAAACAGGCGGGAGAGCGGTTAGAACAAAAGTGGAAAGCAAAGCGGTTTAATTATCTTGGAGACACGGTAATGATCGTGCAGCTTGAAAGTGAAAAGGAAGTTTCAGAACTGACCGATTCCTGTGACCGATTCTGCAAATATGTTCATCATATGATAGGAGCAGTTGTGACAGTCGGTGTCGGACAGATCTGTGATAATATTTCTGATCTTGTGAAGTCTTATCAGAGTGCGAGAGAAGCTGTTTCTTACCGCGTCTTATATGGAAGTAATCAGGCAATTAACTTAAAGGAAATTGTTCCGACAAGAAAAGTGGCAACGGAGGCAGCGGATGGGACAGAACTTGCTTACCTCTTTAAGATGATCTGTCTTGGAAAGAAGCCGGATGTGAAAGCAGCCGTGGAACGATATATGGAACGAAAGATTATTCCGTTAAAGTCATTGGAGAGATATCATGTTGCGGTAATGGAACTTATCAGTGAGTTATATCATTTTATGGTAAATAATGAGCTGGATATTCAGAAATTATCGGGTGGAACAGGGCAGCTATACACTCTGTTAAGCAATATGGAAGCGCGGATACTTGAAAAATGGCTTTTAAATATTTGTCTGGTATTACATGAAGATATGGCAAACGCCCGAGATCATTCTAAGAAGTCTCTTATCGACCAGGCAAAGGAATATGTACATAACAATTACTCAAATGAAGCGCTTAACTTAGATGATATATGTAGTGAACTGGGTGTATCAAATTCCTATTTTTCCAGTATTTTCAAGAAAGAAACAGGGCAGTCCTTTGTAGCATATCTTACAGGATATCGAATGGAGAAGGCAGCCCGTATGCTTGTAGAGACGAGTGAAAAGAGCTATATGATCGCGAAAAGTGTAGGATACACAGATCCGAACTATTTTAGCTATGTATTTAAGAGACAGTATGGGGTATCCCCATCAAAATACAGGACAGAGTATGAAAGTAATTAAAAAAGTATTTGAGAAAATATCCGGACAGAAAATATTCAGTCCCCAAATATCCAGGAAAAAAATATTCAATCGTAAAATATTTACCTACAAACCGGGAACTATCCAGGCAACATTGATGATTGCGTTTTCAGTTGTGTCAGCAGTTATTTTGCTGTGTATGGGAAGCGTGATGTATTTGCGTTTTTCCAGTATGTCCCAGAAGGAAATATTAGAAAATAATCAGAGGTTAATGGATCAGACCGTAGAGAGTGTGGAAGATTATCTGATCAATATGCGGCAGGTATCGGATGCCTTGTATTATAATATTATAAAAGAAAGTGATATGTCGAGTGAGTCAGACAAGATGCATAACGGAATGAATCTTTTATATGAGGCTAATAAAGAGAATCTGCGAAGTATTGCTATCTATAATCAGTATGGCAGTTTGCTGGAGGCAGAACCTGTTGTGGCACAAAAGGAAGATCCGAATGTGACAAAGCAGGACTGGTTTATTCAGGCAATGAATCAAATGGAAAATATCCATTTTTCCACACCTCATGTACAGAATCTATTTGATGATGGAACGCAGCAATATTACTGGGTGATTTCATCAAGCCGTGTTGTAGAATTGACGGATGGGACCAATACACAATTAGGTGTACTGCTTGTTGACATGGATTATTCAGGAATTTCACGAATGATGGAACGGATTAATACGACAGACAGCGGGCAGTATTTTTATCTGTGTGATAGCAACGGACAGATTATTTATCATCCACATCAGGTACAGCTTGATAATGGAATGAAAAAGGAGAGCAGTAAAAAGGCTGCCCGAGCAAAAGAAAGTGTGTATGAAGAACGAATCAATGGAGAGCACAGGGAGATTGTCGTAGATACGATAGGTTATACCGGCTGGAAACTGGTCTGCGTCATGCCATACTCTATTTTTTCCAACAAAATGCTTGATGTAAAGCATTTTGTGCTTATCTTGATTTTGCTTATGGCAATGATGCTTACTCTTATTAACCGTCTGGTATCCGTAAGAATATCCCGTCCGATTATGAAGTTAAATAATTCTGTTACCGAATATGAAGAGGGAAAAGAGCCGGAGATTTATATCGGAGGTTCCCGTGAAATCAGGCATTTAGGAAGGTCCATCCAGGATTCTTATAAGCAGAATAATGCCCTGATGCAGAAAATTGTATGGGAACAGACGGAGAGAAGAAAAAGTGAACTTGAAGTTTTGCAGAGTCAGATTAATCCACATTTTCTTTATAATACCTTAGACTCCATCACATGGATGATTGAAGGAGAGAGGAATGACGATGCCGTATTCATGATCTCGCAGCTTGCCAGATTGTTCCGTATCAGTCTTTCCAAAGGCCATACCATCATTTCTATCCGAGATGAACTACAACATGCGCAAAGTTATATGAATATTCAGAAGGTGCGCTATAAGAACAAATTTCAGATTACGTTTGATGTAGATTCTGATATTTTAGACTGTTGCATTGTGAAGTTAATCCTGCAGCCAATCCTTGAAAATGCAATCAATTACGGTGTAAGAGAAATGGATGATTGTGGAGAAATCATCGTTCAGGGAAGAAAAGAAGAGGATGAGATTCTTTTTACCATTGCAGATAATGGAATGGGTATCCCGGAAGAAGAGATAGAATTCCTTCTCACAGACACACAAAGAGTCCATAAAAAAGGCTCTGGTGTGGGACTTGTAAATGTAAATAACCGAATCAAAATTTTATTTGGAGAAAAATACGGTTTACATATCGAAAGTGAATTAGATGAAGGAACGACAGTCTCTATCAGAATACCGGCAATTATTTATTCAGAGGAAAACAGGAAGAAGTTTGAGAACACATCTAAGAGTGGCTGCTCGTAATTACATTTTATTATTGAAAGTTCATTTAGAGCGTGTTTAGTCAGTTTTTTTGAATTGAGATAAAAAATGTTATTAGACTATAATGCATAACAAAAATTAAAGTGTGTTATAATGCAGAAAGAAAAGAAAGATGAAAAGTGGAAAAAGAAGCTTTATTTTAACAGAAATTATTTTAGGAATGCTTGTTGTCATTTTGGCATTTTTTATGCTGTATAATAAAAATGAAGATAAGACAGAACGAATTGCTGTCATTATTCCCGATATAGAAGAAAGTCAGTGGTCGGCGTTCAAATACGGCTTAAAAATGGCATCCCAGGAATATGGAGTAAATACCATACTTATCAGTAAATCCAATATTAATTTATCAGAGGATGAAATGGAGGTCGTAAAACAGGAGATTGATAAAGGAGCAGACGCTATTATTGTTAAAATGACAGGAAACAGTAATGAGTATTCGCAGTTGAAAAAGATACAGAAAAAAGTTCCGATTATGTTGGCGGGAGAAAGTCTTGCCGAAACCAAAAAGCAATCAGATATCCCGGTAACAGAGCCAGATCAGTATGAGATGGGGGTGGCTTTGGTACAAAAATTACTTGAGAAAAATAATGGGAATCTATCTGGCAAGAAAATAGGAATTTTTCTGGAAAACAGTAATTCAGAAGCAGATCTCAATCGAAGAGAGGGAGTCTGCGATACATTAAAGGGCACGGGAGCTGAAATAGTGTGGACCGTTTCCCGTGACGAGGAAATAAAACGAAATACAACATTACAGTCACAAAGAAAAGTGGACATCGTTCTGGCATTAGATGACACAAGTTTTGTAGAAGCAGGGGAATCTGTCAAACAGAACAATCTGTATGGAGCAATCGTATATGGAATCGGTAACTCCACAGAGGCAGTATATTATCTTGACGCACGATGGGCAGAATGTCTCATTGTTCCAGATGAATTTACTGCCGGTTATCAATGTGTTGCCGAAACAGTAAACGCTCTTCGTAAAACATTTTATCAAATGAAAAATCAGGAAGTACCATATACGGTGCTCACGAGAGATAATCTTTTTTCAAAAGAGAATCAGGACTTGTTATTTACACTTAGTAAGTAAAATATATAGCACAATTATATATTATATCGATAAAGATTTTACACAAAATCAAGTTTCTGGGAATATAAAAAATCAATCGGAGGACAGCATGAAGATAAAAATCACAGGAATAATAATAATGGTCATATTTGCGGGAACACTGATTTTTTATACATGCGGTAAAAGTCAGCCGCAGACAGATAATCAGATTTATATAGGAGTTGCCTGTTATGATCAGAAGGACACCTTTATCGAAGAACTGGTAGATGCATTTAAAGAACAGTGCAGTTCGATGGAATCCAAAGATTATGCAATAAGTATGACGATTATGGACGCGTCAAACTCACAGCGAGTACAAAATGATCAGATTGAGCAGATGATTAACGATGGATGTAATGTGTTGTGTGTAAACCTGGCAGATCGAACTGAACCATCAGAAATTATCGATGCTGCAAAAGAAAAAGACATTCCAATTATTTTCTTTAACCGGGAACCGGTTGAGGAGGATATGAGGCGATGGGATAAACTTTACTATGTGGGAGGAAAGGCGAAACAATCTGGCGAGCTGCAGGGAGAACTTGCAGCAGACTTTATTAAAGTCAATCCGCAGGCAGACCGCAATAATGACGGGAAGATCCAATATGTTATTTTGGAAGGAGAAATGGGTCACCAGGATGCAATTATCCGTACCGAAAGCGTAGTAGAAAGCCTGAAAGCCAACGATATTTCTCTGGAAAAACTAAGTTATCAGATTGCAAACTGGAACCGTGCACAGGCACAGACCAGAATGATGCAGCTTATCGGACAATACAAAACAAATATTGAAATGGTTATAGCCAACAGTGATTCCATGGCATTAGGAGCAATTGATGCTTACGAAAAACTGGGCTATACAGAATCAAATATACCAGTATTTTTCGGTATCGATGGCACAGACGAAGGTTTGGAAGCCGTTCAGAAAGGTAAAATCGCCGCAACAGTTTATAATGATAAAGAAGGGCAGGCGAAGGCAATGGCAGAGCTTGTCATCGCAGCAGTCACCGGAAAGGAAATGGAGGATATTCAGTTCGAAAATAATAGATGTATCTATCTGCCGTATAAGAAAGTGACGAAGGAAAATGTAGAAACAATGATTAAGTAGACTGCTCCCTCATTTGTTGGCAAAGGATACGCCCTATAGAAATAAAATAATCCCTATCTGTGTCTTTGGTCGCTGCGAGAGGGTCGCTCTAGAAAAAGACCATTATAAATAAGTATTGATTTTGTTCCGTTGTGCTAAACGCTCCATTTTGCCCAGTAAAGCAGAAACTTTGCAGAAACGAATGCAAAGTTTCTATGGTCAAAATTCCGTAGCACAACGGAACAAAATCACTACTTATTGATAATGGATTTTTCAAAATACAGACTTCTAGCAGCGACGAGGCCACAGAGACTATGTATAGAGTCTTCGGTGGGCTGTCTTTGGTAAATTGAGGGGATGTAATCTGAAATTTGCTGGTGTTATAGATGAGACACCTAGAGCATTTTTCAAGCACGCTCTAGATTTTATAGGAATTTGTATTCGATGAACTTCCATTTTACAGCGTTTAAAATAATGTAGCACTTAATATTTGCAGAAGACAGGAAGCGACCTGCTATCGTTATGGCAGATGCGGCTTGGGAGCAAGCGTTGGATGTGAGCGTGTAGAGCGAACATTTAATGCGCCGCGATGATAGAGCAGATGCCATAACGATAGCCGGTCACTTCCGTCTGTCTAATTAAGAAGCTACATTATTTCAAACACATACTTTGTGTTTGATTCGAATTTATCCCCTTTTCGTAATATTGTAGAAGGATTTTCCTCCGTATTGATTGCATTTGGCATAAGCTGTGTTTCTAATGCAACACCCTCGCGGTTTTCATAAACTCTGCCTGCTTTTCCGATACAGCCATCTTTTAAGAAGTTACCGGTATAAACCTGAACGACAGGAGCAGTTGTTGAGATGATAAGTCTTCTGCCGGAGACGGGTTCTTCTAAAGTTAACTGATTTTCTGTACCATTTAATACGAAAGAATGGTCGTAGCCGAAAGCATTTTTCAGTTGGATGTGGTCTGCTTCGAGATCTTGTCCGATTCGTTTTCGTTTGTTGAAGTCAAATGGAGTGTCTTTGACAGCAAGAAGTTCTCCAGTTGCAAGGCAGGTATCATCGACGCATCCGATATAGTCAGAGTTAATCTGTAAATAATGGTCATTAATTTTATCCAATGTGTTAGAAAGGTTGAAATACAGGTGATTTGTAAAGTTTACAACAGTGTCTGCATCTGTATCGGCCTCATAGTGAATGGAAAATGCATTCTCATTTAATGTATAAGTTACATATAAATTTAAATTTCCAGGATAGCCTTCTTCACCGTCTTTAGAAAAGTAGTGGAAGCGGAGTCCATTTTCTAACGGAGTAACGTCAAAGATTTTTTTATCGAATCCTTCTTTTCCTCCGTGTAAATGATTTTTGCCATTATTGGCATACAGTTCGTAAGTTTTTCCGTTTAATGTGAAGTGGGCATCACCAATTCGGTTCGCAACACGGCCGATGATTGCACCAAAGTAAGCCGGGTCATTCGCATAATCTTCAATATTTTTTAATCCGAGAATAACATCTGATTTATTTCCAGAAGCATCTGGAGTGTGGATTTCCATAATGCGGCATCCCATATTTACCACAACAATTTTTAAAGATTCATTTTCCATAGAATAAAAACGAATTCCGTTATCTAATTCTTTTAATAGTTCTACTTTAACCACAATAATCTCTCCTTCTCATATATTAAGATATTAGAATCAAAAGGTATTTTGTCCCTAATATCATATTAAGGTGCTAATCTATATAAAATTATAGCAAGACTATAAAATGTGTCAACAGATTAGTCAGCCAATATAAACATATTTTATCATGTCATTTTATAGAAAAACATTTGATATTCTACTTAAAAAATACAAATTTTTACGCTTGACTTGACATTTTGAGTTGCTATTTAATTCATTAGATACACTACAGACGAAGCCATTGCCCCCAATAAGGCATATTTGTGATTTTAGTCGCTGCGTGTTGAATGTTCGCTTTATGCGCTCACATCCAACACTTGCTCCGAGACCACAAATATGCCTTATTGGGGGCAATGGCTTCTGTGCTGCGTCTGTCTCTTAATGAATTAAATAGTAATATACTTGACGTAGGAAGACAGATAGTATAAACTATGTATAGCATAATGTATTAGACTAGAGTGTTAAATTGTTAAATTAAAAGAAAAAGATTTGCAAAGGAGAAGGATATGAGCAATAAAGAAATCCCTTACAAAATTTATCTTGAAGAGAATGAGATGCCTGACAGTTGGTATAATGTGCGTGCAGATATGAAGAAGAAGCCGGCACCTTTATTAAATCCAGCAACATTAGAGCCTTTAAAACCAGAGGAATTAGAGCCTGTTTTCTGTAAAGAATTAGTGAAGCAGGAGTTAAATGATACGGATGCCTATATTCCAATTCCACAGGAGATTAAAGACTTTTACAAGATGTACCGTCCATCACCATTAGTACGGGCATACTGTTTAGAGAAGAAGCTTGGAACACCTGCAAAGATTTATTATAAATTTGAAGGAAATAATACAAGTGGAAGTCACAAGCTTAATTCTGCGATTGCACAGGCTTACTATGCAAAGCAGCAGGGATTAAAGGGAGTTACTACAGAGACAGGAGCAGGTCAGTGGGGAACTGCACTTTCTATGGCATGTGCGTATTTTGATCTTGATTGTAAAGTATATATGGTTAAAGTTTCTTATGAGCAGAAACCTTTCCGTCGTGAAGTAATGCGTACTTATGGAGCAAGTGTAACACCATCCCCATCTACTACGACAGAAGTTGGAAAGAAGATTTTAGAGGAACATCCGGGAACAACAGGAAGCCTTGGCTGTGCGATTTCAGAAGCAGTTGAGACTGCAACGAAGCATGAAGGGTATCGTTATGTTTTAGGAAGTGTATTAAATCAGGTACTTCTTCACCAGTCTGTCATCGGATTAGAATCAAAGATTGCCATGGACAAATACGGAATCAAACCAGATATTATTATCGGATGTGCCGGAGGCGGTTCCAACCTTGGGGGCTTAATCTCTCCATTTATGGGAGAAAAGCTTCGTGGAGAAGCCGATTATCACTTTATTGCAGTAGAGCCGGCTTCCTGCCCAAGCTTAACTCGTGGTAAATACGTCTACGATTTCTGTGATACAGGAAAGGTATGCCCAATGGCAAAGATGTATACATTAGGAAGCGGATTCATTCCATCTGCAAATCATGCAGGAGGACTCCGTTATCATGGAATGAGCAGTATCGTATCTGAATTATATGATCAGGGCTTAATTGAGGCAAGAAGCGTAGAACAGACATCAGTATTTGAAGCAGCAGAGCAGTTTGCAAGAGTAGAAGGAATCTTACCTGCACCAGAAAGCAGTCATGCGATTCGTGTAGCCATTGATGAAGCTTTAAAATGCAAAGAAACTGGAGAAGAAAAGACAATTCTTTTCGGACTTACCGGAACCGGATACTTTGATATGGTAGCATATGAAAAATATAACAATGGTGAGATGAGCGACTATATTCCTACCGATAAGGATTTAGAAGCAGGATTTGCCGGCTTACCAAAACAACCGGAATAATAATGTAAACAGACCGTGTCTGTGTTTAATTATAAGCATTTTTCAAACACGCTCTAGTGGATGATTACCGAATATCCTATAGAAGATTTAATTATCATATCTGGAGCCAGAGAACAGAAAAAAAGAAAGCCAGCCTATAGCAAAGGTAATGTCGGAGCAAGTAAAAATGCCGGTCAGGCATTTTCTACGCCGCGACTATCTTTACCTTTGCTATAGGCTGGCTTTCTTTTTTTCGTCTGTATCTGCTAAATTAAATCAAAAGATATCCCATATATGCCAGGTACAGTCCGATGCAGACAATTCCTTCGAGTTTTGACATATGCTGCTTTGTTTTTGCAAAGATGAATAAAAGGATACTGCTAATTAATAAAATACCACAGTCGATAATCGATTCATTTAGTACGTGCAGTGGTGAAAGGATGGCTGAGAACCCAAGGATAAACAAGATGTTAAACAGGTTAGAGCCGATAGCATTTCCGAGTGCAAGACCGCTATCTCCTTTTTTGGTGGCAACAATGGAGGTTACCAGTTCCGGAAGGGAGGTTCCGATTGCAACGATGGTAAGTCCGATAAAGTTCTGGCTTACGCCGAAGTTGGTGGCAATGATGCATGCTTTATCAACAACTAAGTCACCGCCGAAGATGACTGCAGCGAGACCGGCGATCATGTAAATAATACTTCTTGGCAAAGAAAGAATTTTTTCCGGTTCGTTTTCCGATTTATTTTTGATTGCGTGATAGATCATGACAGTAATATATAAAATCATTCCGGCAAAGAGGATACCGCCTTCTATCCGGTTGAGTTTTCCGTCAAGAAACATAAGGCATAAAATAAATGTGACAAGGATGTTGAGTGGCATATCTCTTTTTAAAATATCACGATTTGTTTTGAATGCAGATAAAAAGGCACATACCCCGACAACGACTAATCCATTGAAAATATTCGATCCGACAACATTGCTGATGGCGATATCGTTACTTCCTGCAAGGGCGGCGTTGATGCTGACGGAGGCTTCCGGTGCGCTCGTTCCCATGGCAACAATGGTAAGACCAATTACAACACTGGGCACTTTCAGGATTTGGGCGAGAGAAGAACTTCCTTCTACAAAGAAATCTGCCCCCTTGATTAAAAGAACAAATCCGACTACTAGTAATACATATTCCATATATTCTCCTTTCTTGTGATAAAGGAAAATAAAAAAAGACCTTTATCACATCAAAAATAACTGTGGTATTCAGAATTAAAATACATAAATAAAAGTACATAATTCTGAACAGTTACAAAATGATTGATAAAAGTCTCGTTATTTCAATAACAACCGGCCTTATGGCGTGATGACGACTGTTATTCATCCATAAAGATGGATATTAACTACTCCCTCTTATTTTTTTTATTTTATATTAAGATAGATTGTCCTGTCAATAAAAATTTGGTGAGAGGGCAGAAGAATGAGGCTGCCTGGGAAACTAAATTTCAAAGGATTGACACAAAAATGCATAAGAAAAATTATTATTTTTACATATTAAAACAACAATATGAGTGTCAAACTCTCATGACTCAACTTTTCAAAAAGCCATAATCTGCTTTTAAAATCTATCTGATTATTTTACCGTAATATCCCCATCTTTAGAGTCTATCGCAAGTTTTGTCTTCCCATCTTTAGAATCTGACTGGAATGTATTTACATCATCATCTTCGTTTAGCGTTTTGTTTCCGTTAAGACCAGAAGCAGTAATCGTTCCATAATGGGTGGCGAGGTCAAATCCAGATACTTTCTTTGTGGAGTCATTTAAGGTGATTTCAGCATCACCATAAGAGAGCGCGATTTTTGTTTTTCCTGATAAAGTAAGTTCATTTACAGTAAGATCGCCATCTTTTGAAGTGAGAGAAATATTGCCGAGAGAAGCTTTTTGCAAGTCGCAGTCACCGTAGGAGAAAGTAAGCTTTCCACTATTAGCAGTAAGTGTATTTGCGTCAAAATCTCCATCGTCAAGCTTGATGTTAGTAGTATCAAAAGTAGCATTTTTTACATAAAAATCACCATATCCAAGATAGATTTTTGCGGAAGATACGAGTTTATCTTTTGGAAGATAGAGAGTAACGTAGTTTTCGTATTTAGAAGACTCTTTTGTGTAATCTTCTATATTTTTACTGCTGAGAGCAGCCTGTAAGAAGCTTATATCAACATTAATGTAGTAAGAAGCACCAGTATTTCCGGCTTCTTTTAAGGTTAATGTGCCATTCTCTATGAAATAGGAGACAGGGTTTTTCTTATCCTTTGTCGCCTGTGCATATTCAATATAGCTTTTTTCGTTGGGAGATTCCTCAATGTTAAGGTCGGAATCTTCTAAGTTTATATTTAAAGAAGTAAAGTCAGGGATTTCTGTTTTCTTTAAAGTAAAACGATTTGCAGACTCTTTATTATCTTCCTGTGCGTTCATGGAATTTAAGTTTGTGGCATGAACGTACTTTGTGCCGCCACTGGTAAATCCGATTCCGAATAAAAGTGCGCCAATCAGACAGAAAGCACCGCCAATTCCTAAAAGTGTTCTTGTAGTTTTTTTCATGTTATTTCACACTCCTTTTTCTGCTCATGTTCTGAATAAAATGAGCTAATACTAAAACAATCCATTTGCAGAAACAAAAAACAGCTAAAATGGCAAGAATACTAATGCCAATACTAAATAATCCTGCCCCAGAAATCAGGCTCGCACCGGAAAGCGATGCAGTGATGGCAATTATTCCTCGGATAAAAAGTTTTCCACCAACGAGGGCAAATGCAATTCCAAAAGAGAAAATCGCTAAAAGTCCTGCAACAATTACTAAAACACCGGCCAAAGCAAGAGCAATTATAGTAAGTGCCAAAGCACCGCCGATAGGAGCGGCACAAATGGAAAGAAATGTAAGAAAAATAATCTTCCAAATCGGCGTATCTGGGTCTTTTCTCTTCTCAGTTATCAGATTATCAAGAATTTCATAAGCTGCTTCTTTCGGAGTACCGAGTTCGTGTATCAAGGCTGCTTCGCCTTCTGGCCCGGCATCTTCAAAATATTCTGTAAAATAATCCATTGCATTGTTATAATCTTCTTTTGGAAGTCTTTTTAAATATTTCTTTAGCTGGGCAAGATATTCTTCTTTTGTTAAATGGATATCTTGTTCCTTTTTATATCTTTTATTTTCCATCAGGTATCATCCTCCCTTCGATGATGTCATCAATTGTGTGATAATATTCGTTCCATTCTTTTTTTAAGAAAATGAGCTGCTCCTTCCCGGAATCGGTAATGGAATAATACTTGCGGTTACGTCCCTGAAATTCCTGACTGTAAGTATGCAGGTATCCATTCTGCTCTAACTTTCTTAAAATCGGATAAAGCGTAGATTCCTTAATATTGGCCACCAGCTTCACTGTCTGACTGATTTCATACCCATAAGAATCCTCTCTTTCAACAATCGAGAGAATCAGACACTCAATCAATAAAGAAGAAAGCGGATAATAAAACATAATATCACGTCCTTTCTATGTTTTAAATTTCTATATATAAAAATTTTATATATTGAATTATAATACATATATGGCATTTGTCAAGGGAAAAGCTGACGAAATTGAGAAAACATAGTATCATATCTGATATAACTATCAGAGTTAGCAGCAACATTCTGACTTCTCCCTCAAATCCTGCCAAAGACAGAAAAAGTGAAAATTCTATCATACAATAAATGCGCCTTAGAGCAAGTTCAAGCTGCAGACGAGCAGTTTGGACGCAGGGAAACGAAGCATTTATTGTATGATAGAATTTTCACTTTTTCGCCTCCCCCTTGACATTGGGGTATATCTAAGGTATATTAAGTGTATTAATAATGTTAATACACTACTAACATATTTGGTACAGTATATGTTGCGTTTTCCTGAAGTATTTGAAGATTTAGCAGCGTTAGCTGTGGAGTAATTCGTGACATCTGATTTTATGAGTATAAAAAGGAAGGAGGCTCGATGTGATTTTTATTGACTATAATGACAAAAGACCAATTTATGAGCAGGTTACAGAGAAGATTCAGACATTGATTTTGAATGGAGTGCTAGAGTCGGATTCAAAGTTGCCATCAGTGCGTTCACTGGCGATGGAACTTTCGATTAATCCCAATACGATTCAGAGGGCATATAGTGAGCTGGAGAGAGAAGGATTTATTTATTCCGTAAAGGGAAGAGGGAATTTTGTGAAGATGAATGAGAATCTGATTATAAAAGAACAGGAGAAGCTTCTGATTAAGTTTAAAGAAAATGTAGAGGAGCTGAGAGCGAGAGGTATCTTGAAAGAACAGGCGCTGGCCTGTATTAATGAAGCTTATGAGGAGGTGGAAAGATGATAGAAATTAAGAAGGTCAGCAAGCGTTTCGATAAGATTGAAGCTGTAAGTGATGTCAGTCTTTCTATTGAAGAGGGACAGGTTTTTGGTCTTCTTGGAACGAATGGTGCAGGAAAGAGTACACTTCTTCGAATGATGGCAGGGGTGTTAAAGGAAGATGAAGGAGAGATTCTGATTGATGGGGAAGCTGTATGGGATTGTGTGGAAGCGAAGCAGAAGTTTTTCTATATTTCTGATGAGCAGTATTTTTTCCCAAATGCGACACCGTTAGATATGGCAGCGTTTTATAAGACGTTGTATCCTGCGTTCAATGAGAAGAGATTTCGTAAGTTTCTGGTGAAGTTTACTTTACAAAAAGATCGTAAGATTCAGACATTTTCTAAAGGAATGAAGAAGCAGCTTTCCATTCTTCTTGGTGTGTGCAGTGGTGTGAAATACCTGTTTTGTGATGAGACATTTGACGGGCTTGATCCGGTTATGCGCCAGGGAATTAAAAGTATTCTGGCAAATGAAATTGATGAAAGAAAGTTTACTCCGATTATTGCATCGCACAATTTGAGAGAATTAGAAGATATTTGTGATCATGTCGGACTGTTGCATAAGGGTGGTGTTCTCTTATCGAAAGATTTAGAAACGATGAAGTGTAATATTCAGAAAGTACAGTGTGCATTGCCAAAAGAGGATGACAAGAAGCTGGAGAAAATGTTTGACATTTTACAATTTAACCGAAGAGGAAAACTTGTCACAATGACAGTCAGGGGCAGTGAAAAACAGGTAATGGCAAAGTTATCTGTATTAAAACCGGTATTTTATGAATGTATTCCGCTGTCTTTAGAAGAAATATTTATCAGTGAAACGGAGGTAGTAGGTTATGACATCAAGAATCTCATACTCTAAGCTAAGCAGGGAGAATAGAAAGAGAATGCTTGGCATGACGATTATTACAGTGCTTACATTTTTTATAAAAGCCGTTTTTTTAGTAATGGGAGTAAATGAATGTTCTTCACATACGGAAGTACTTCGTTTGTTTCAGCCCAATATGGGAATGGCAGGCGTGGTAATCGTCCTGGCGGCATGCAGTGCGGCAGTAAGTCTTTATTATTTACATTCCAGAAAGCAGACAGATTTTTATGAATCCCTTCCAATAAAGAGAGCTACATTATTTCGTCTGGTAGTACAAAACAGCCTGTTTATTTTTCTGATTCCGCTTGTAATAGAAGAAGCAATAGAATTTGTCATTGCACAGCAACAGATTTCTGGAGGAGGCTGGGAAATAGTCAGTTCTAGTCTCTGGTATTTGTTAATTTTTGCAGCAACATGGCTGACGATGGCTCTGGCAATGATTATGACAGGGAATATTATCGTTGGTATATTAGGATTTGGAGTATTTGCAAGCTATTTTCCAATTGTTATTTATAACATTTTTCCAATATATGCGGGCTCTTTTTTCGCCACCTATTCCGGGAATACGGCAGATAATGTTTATAATAATATAACCAACTATCTTTCTCCGGTATGGGTCGGACTTCGGGGAATGGCAGATATAAACAGCGGCAGAGAAACGCAGATAAAATATATGATGATTCTTCTTTTATGGATTGTCGGTTTATATGTACTGTGCCACACACTCTATAATAGACGGCCGGCAGAAAGTGCAGGACGGGCTATGGCATTTACAAAGGCAAATACAGTAATTAAAGTGTTATTAGTTATCCCATCTGCCTTATATTCAGGAATTATTTTCTATTCATTGGGAAATGCAAGCTCCATTTTCTGGCTTATATTCGGAGTTGTATTTGGTGTGTTCGTTATACATGCATTAATTGAATGCATTTATGAATTTGATGTAAGAGCGATTTTTTATCATAAAAAACAACTTATAGTTATCATGTTTGGTTCCTTATTTATCATGGCAAGCTTTAGTGCAGATCTTTTTGGATATGACAGGTATATACCAAAAGCATCCAGGGTTGAGAGTATCGAAATAAAGCCATTAGGAGTGAATAGTTACGGATATTGGGGAAAAGGGGAAGAACGATCAGGATTAAAAGGAGAAGAAAAACAGCTTGCTCTTTCCGTAATCAAAGAATCAGTAGAAGTAAAAAACAATGCAGAAACATCCTCTTCAGAGTATTATGAGAAAAACAGCAAGTTTTTATTCTTTTCATCTGTATCTAAAAAAGAAGTGATGAGAGGTGATATTGAGGTTTCTACAACATTTTGTATGAAAAACGGAAACCGTAAAGTAAGAAACTATATTCTTCGTTCTAAAAAGGCAAAAGAACTTTATAATAAACTGTATGCGACAAGAGAATTTAAAAAGAATATCTATGCTCTCTATACACGAGATTATAATGATATCAAAGAAATAACCTGGTCAGGGATAGAAACAGAATATTTAAACCTTACAAGAGAAGAGAAAAAACAGTTCTTTGATACTTATTTAAGTGAGTTAGACGGCTTAAGCTACACAGATGTACAAAAAACAGTTCCCGTAGGAAATATAGATATATCAATAGGTGGAACAATGGGAAGTGAAAATGCAACACAGGATACGTATTATATTTATCCATCTTTTAAAAAGACGCTTGCATTTTTAGCACAAAAAGGCTGTGCTGTCAACCAGACAATAGATAACTTAGATATCAGTAGTATTGGGATTGAAGGATATGATGAAAATACCGGAGAAAACGTCAGTTATGGAATAACAGATAAAAAACGAATTAATAAAGTAAAAAAGAAACTTGTTCTTCAGCAGATGGAAAATGTTCCGGGAATAACCGTAATAAATGGAAACATGGACATTCAGGTAAATTATAAAAATAAAAATGGAGGAAATAGCATATATTGCTATTCTATTTGTACAGATGATGAATTGCAGCAATTATTAAAGGAGTAATTTCATTTATTCAAATGTGGGAGGTGAGTATGGGCAGCTATATTAGCTATATTATAGATGGAATCTGGGAGGCTAAGCAATGTATTTTATTAGGAATAATTTTATGGCTTCTTTGGAATCTTATTTTGTTTTCGCTGAAAAAAAGAAGTGGAGAGAAGCTGAAAAAATATGGATTTAAGTATTTGTTTAATTTAACTCCTGCAATGGGATGTACATTGCAGGAATGATTTTTTCAAACACGCTTTAGAAAATTTAAAAATTACAGAAAAATGTATTTTAAGATGAACAGTATTGCCAATACATACATCAATGCACTGATCTTCTTGTCTTTTGCCTCTCCAGTAATAAGGTTAAGAACAACATAAGCGATAACGCCCATAGAGATACCCTCAGAGATGCTATAGAAGAATGGCATTGCAATGATACATACGTAAGCAGGGATAGCCTCGGACATATCAGTAAAGTTAATGTTTGTAACATTACTAAGCATATATAATCCAACAATTACTAAAGCAGGTGCGGTAGCAAAAGATGGAATCGCAAGGAAGATTGGTGATAAGAACAGAGATAATCCAAAAAGGATTGCTGTTGTAACAGCAGTAAGACCTGTTCTTCCTCCTTCGGATACTCCAGAAGCACTTTCCACAAAAGTAGTAGTGGTAGAAGTTCCGAGGATTGCACCAACAGTAGTCGCTACAGCGTCAGCAAGAAGTGCCCCTTTAATATGAGGAAGCTTTCCTTTTTCATCTAACATATCTGCTTTGGCAGATACACCGACAAGTGTTCCAATCGTATCAAAAAGGTCAACGAATAAAAATGCAAATAAAATTACGATAAAGTCTACAGAGAAAATTCCTTTAAACTGAAGCTTTCCAAAGATAGGAGAAAGACTTGGAATAGAAAACCCCTTGCTAAAGTCAGGTAAAAGACTGTAGAATCCTAAATCTGCATTCGGTACATAAAGTCCTGCAAACTGGCAAATGATGCCAAGTCCCCATGTGATCAAAATACCCCAGAGGATATTTCCCTTAATATTTTTAACAACTAAAATTCCGGTAATGATAATACCTGCCAATGCAAGAATTACTGTAATTCCGACATTGTTAAAAGAAGCTTCCACACCATTCGCTTTATTGTATGCATCTACAGAAAATAACTGGAGTAATGTAGAACCGCCCACAACGATATGTGCATTCTGTAAACCAACAAATGCAATAAAAAGACCAATTCCCACACTAACGGCAGATTTCAGATTCATTGGAATTGCATTAAAAATCGCCTCACGCACATTTGTAAGGGAAAGAAGGATGAAAATAATACCTTCTGCAAATACAGCAGTCAGTGCATACTGCCAGGTATATCCCATACCGATTACAACAGTATAGGCAAAGTATGCATTCAGTCCCATACCCGGTGCCAGAGCAAATGGATAGTTCGCGAAAATCGCCATCAGCAAAGTTCCGATAAAAGCAGCAAGAGCAGTCGCAGTAAATACAGCACCGGAATCCATACCGGTAGCAGCCATAATACTTGGATTAACCGCCAAAATATATGCCATTGTCATAAATGTCGTAATACCAGCCAGAATTTCCGTCTTCGCATCCGTGTGATTTTCGGATAACTTAAAGAATTTTTCTAACATAATACTTTCCTTTCTTAAAATAGAGAGTCCTCAAATATTTTCAAACATCAGTAACATCCTCTCCGTGTGATAATTAATTTTGCGACTTTGATGTTTTTTACAATGGAGTCAAAATCAATTATTACACGGAGAGGATGTTTGTTAAATACTTATTCGCAGCGGTGAAAGCCACATTTGTAATAATAAGCCTTTTTATTTTTCATTAACATTATTTTGTTCCGAAAATTCTATCTCCGGCATCTCCAAGTCCAGGGCAGATGTAAGCATCCTCATTTAACTGACGGTCGATGTTACCACAGTAAATCTGTACATCTGGATGAGCTTTTGCAAGACGTTCTACTCCTTCAGGAGCAGCAATAATAGACATAAACTTAATATTCTTTCCACCATGCTCTTTGATAAAGTTGATGGCAGCGATAGCAGAACCACCAGTAGCAAGCATTGGGTCTAATACAACGATAAGTCTCTGGTCAATTGGGTCTGGCAGTTTGCAGTAATATTCATGAGGTTCATGAGTCTCCTCGTCACGGTATAAACCGATGTGACCAACCTTCGCAGATGGAACAAGAGCAAGGATACCATTTACCATACCAAGACCAGCACGAAGAATAGGAACGATAGCAAGTTTCTTACCGGAAATCATAGGTGTTTTGCAAGTTTCGATTGGTGTTTCAATCTCAACATCTTCTAATGGGAGGTCTCTTAAAGCCTCATATCCCATTAAGATACCAATCTCTTCGATTAATTTACGGAATTCATTTGTTCCGGTATTCTTATCTCTTAAAATAGAAATTTTGTGCTTGATAAGCGGATGTGTCATCTCAATAACATTATTCATATCTTTCTCCAATCTGTAATGTAGTAATGCGGATACATTAAAAAAATCTATTTCAGAAAAATAGCTTCTCCTGAAACATACTGATTTAGTACCATAACACTAGCACTATTGTAGTAGACAAAAAAGAATAAGTCAATAACTTACTGAGTTGCCGAATGGAAAAGTTGACGCCGCTGTCGGAGAAATCTGTAGTCGGATTGCTAGAAGGATTATCGAGAAGAAGAACTAAAAAATTTACCCCATTTTATTCCGTTGTGCTAAACGCTCCATTTTGCCCAGTAAAGCAGAAACTTCGGAAAAAGCAGTCCGAAGTTTCTATGGTCAAAATTCCGCAGTACAAAGTCATAAAATGGGGTAAATTTTTTAGTTCTTCTTTTTCGTATTTTTTGAACAATCCGATAGAATAGTATCTACAGCGGCTTACCATTCCCAAAACAATTCGTCGAGTGTTTTCCCCAGTTCATGGCAAATAGCAATGCACAGTTTAATCGTAGGGTTATAGTCCCCTTTTTCAATCGCAACAATAGTCTGTCTCGACACATTAACACGTTTCGCAAGTTCAGCCTGCGACATATCAAGAGCAGCGCGGGCAGCTTTTAATCGTAGGTTTTTCATAAGGCTACTCCTCTTTTTGCAGATGTTCCATAATAGCGCGGGTAATAACAATAGCATCGGCAAGTAATAGTAGAATCCCTGAAATCAGATTGATATTATTGAATTTAACAGGGCTATGTTGTGAGATAATTTCTTGCTGATTCATGATACCAGTATAAAGATTTATTCCACCAATTAATGAAAAAAGGAAAATGCTTTGAACGATATTTTTTACCGGTGTTTCAGAATAAGAAAAATAAGCATCTTTAAAAACACAAATGGTAAAAAATACGATAAGACCGATGCAAATAATGGTAAATGATTCTGCTAATGGAGTACCCCAGGATGATTTTGTATAATATTCTATGAAACCATTGACTGCAGTTGCAAGAATGAGAGTAAAAAAACCGTACTTGTAGGCAATGCTCTGCATATATTTTTGCCGCTCATCGTATTGCATTTTTCTTGAAGAATAAACACCGTATGCAATAATAGCATAAACAATGAGAAAAATAATAAGAGCTAGTAATGAAAATGGCATAATAAAACCTCCTTAAATTTTTGCATTAGTAAATTGAAAAACAAAATGGAAATACGAAAAGAGGCTCATAATAACTGATATGTAGTGAAGCTGTAAGATACCATTTTATGACACTCTTTTGTATGATTTATATATAACACACAAAAATTGTGATGTCAAATATATTTTACATAAAGACGTAAAAACTTTACTTAATGAAAATGCTTGATGAAGAAGAAATATCATTAGAAAACAGACAAAAAACAACACAAAATAGAAATTTTAATAGATATATAGTATAGTTCTGTTATAACAATAAATTTGTAAAGTTAAATTTTCTAAGGGATTCAAGGAGTGTTTGAAAAAATTCTGGTATAAGATAGTGTATTAGCTGTTTAGTAATAATAGTTTATGGACAATCATTTGGCAGTTACAACAAAAGAGTCACGAATCAAACTATATCCAACAATACTTTAGAAGCTAGAAGGAAGAAACACTGGTATGTTACGAAAAATATACAAATTCAGAATCTGTAAATGGACAAATAAAAAATAGGAAAGTAAGAGGAAGAAATCCAAATGTTAAAAGTAATTATTTCCCCAGCGAAAAAAATGAAGATAAGAAACGATATTTTACCGTATAAAAATATCCCATTTTTTATAAAAGAAGCAGAGAAGCTTTTTTCTTACATGGGAAATATGTCATTTGATGAGCTAAAAGATTTGTGGAAATGCAGTGATAAGCTTGTGGAAGAGAATGAGCGACAGTTTCGAATAGGAAACTTAAAACAGAATCTAAGCCCGGCGATTCTTTCCTATGAAGGAATCCAGTATAAATATATGGCTCCAGCAGTATTTGAGGAGCAGGCTTTTACATGGTTAGAAAAACATTTACGGATTTTATCAGGCTTTTACGGTGCACTATGTCCATTTGACGGAGTAATTCCATATCGCCTTGAAATGCAGGCACGCTTCCACAAAGAAGAAATAGATAATTTATATGACTTTTGGGGACAAAAACTGGCAGACTACGTCTTAAAAGACTGCGATTGCCTCATTAACCTTGCCTCCAAAGAATACAGCAAAAGCATTTTAAAATATATCCCTGAAAATGTACGAGTTATAACCTGTGTATTTGGAGAACTGATCGATGGAAAAATAAAAGAAAAAGGAACCTACGCAAAAATGGCAAGAGGTTCCCTTGTACGCTATATGGCAGAACATCAGATAGAAAATCCAGAGGAAATTAAACAGTTCGATGAACTTGGATATAAATACAAAGAAGAATATTCAAACAGTACAAAATATTGCTATTTAATTCATTAAGCGAACTACAGACGAAGGCATTGCCCCCAATAAGGCATATTTGTGATTTTAGTCGCGGCGGTTTAAATGTTCGCTCATGCGCTCACATCCAAACCGCAGCGACTAAAGTCACAAATATAGGATATCGTATCTCTTCTCGGGCGTCTGTCCCTTAATGAATTAAATAGCAACAACCCCATTTTGGTGTTTTATGTAGACTGGGATATGTTTTTTGTGTAAAACCCGGATGACAGGATAGACAATGAAAAGTTCTCCTTCAACGTAAACAGCATCTGGTTTATATTTTAAAATGCCTTTCACATAGTCTTTAATATAAGATGCAAACTCCTCTTTTTCCATAGAAATCTCACCCAAGTTTCTGTCAAATGTAAGTGCGGGCATTTTCGGTAAGTCACAATGGATAATCGTTGCATTTTCCATATGCGGTATTTCTTTGAGGCTTTCATCCATTTTGTGAGAGTCGCCTAAATTTATAATACAGGAGCTTTCGGTAAAGTTTTCAAGGCTTATTTTGCAGGCAGAAATTGCATCGTTTACATCATCGACGGTCATGATAAAACCGCCTTTGTGGCAGAAGTTTGCGCTGGTTAAGCCAGTTGCCTGTTTTAATTCGTCTCCCTCTAAACCAAGCCAGTTTTCAGGGAAGCTGCATTTGTAATTGAGAGAATGTTCTTTTTTTAATGGCTGGATGCAATAGCCTCCGCGGTTTGAGGGGAAAATAATAAAGGCAATATCTGTTTCGCGTAATTGTTTCTGACAGGGGACGAATTCAGGGAAAACGAGAATTTTTGCTTCGCTTTCAGATTTTTCCCCAGACAAAACAGAAGAATTATGTGCGGCTAAAATTTCTTCTACACGTTTCTCGGCACGTTCATTTCCTTTATATTTTTCGAACATATTTACAAGAATCATTCCAGCTGTCTGCACTGCTCTGGAAAATGCTTCATTTTCTCCATTTTCCACATCCCAGGAAGGATTAAAATTGCCAATCAAAGTGGCAAGTTCATTTTTTTCGCCGGTATTATCGTTAATATCAAGTGGCTGGATAAATGACTCATCGAACTTTGCGGCAAGTTCTTCGCCAAGAATTTCTGTACCAAGTTCTTCCCAGAGAAGTCCGAATGCTGCATAAGGTATTCCATTTTCGCGGATGCGGCTGTCGCGCTGGTGATGATCGTATTTGCCCCTTCCAATATCAAAAATAATTCCCTCAAAATCTTCAGGAACTTTATTTCCACGGGTGATTGTAATTTCAGGATTAAAATATAAAAGTAATGCAGAAGAAAAAACATCGTCTGCATGAAATTTTCCACTATGTGTAAAAGCTTTTGCATTTTTCTTTTTAATTTGTTCTAATAGAGTATTCATAAAATTCACCTCAGAATTTTTGTTTTAGTCAAGAAGCTGCTTAATCTTCAGTATCAGTATAATAGTATAGCATAAAGTTATAGCAGAATTATACAAAAAAATACAAAATATATCCCCTGGGGGAGCTTGTGAGAAAAAATAGAAAGGTATATCCTAGGTTTAGAACATAAAAGCTTTATAGGAGGAAAGAAAGATGCATATACCTGAAAATTATTTGAGTCCTTCGACCTGTGCGGTAATGGCTGCAGCAATGGTTCCGGTATGGACATACTCTGTTAAGAAAGTAAAAGAAGAAATTCCGAAGGTGAAGATGCCATTGCTTGGAATCGGAGCAGCGTTTTCCTTTCTTGGAATGATGTTTAATATTCCGCTGCCTGGAGGGACAACCGGACATGCGGTAGGAGGAACATTGATTGCGATTCTTACAGGAAGTCCGTCGGCAGGTTGTATTGCCGTTACGATCGCACTGCTTATCCAGGCATTGTTGTTTGGTGATGGCGGTATCCTTGCTTTTGGAGCAAACTGTTTTAATATGGCTTTCATATTGCCATTTCTCGGATTTGCGATTTACAAGCTTATCTGGGAAAAAACAGGAAAAAGAAAGTTAGCAGCAGGAATTGGTTCATATATCGGAATTAATGCAGCAGCATTTTGTGCAGCGATTGAGTTTGGAATTCAGCCATTACTGTTTACCGATGCAGCAGGAAAGGCACTCTATTGTCCATATCCGCTTACTATTTCTATTCCGGCAATGATGATTGGACATCTTACATTATTTGGAATTGCGGAAATAGTTCTTACTACAGCAATCCTTGCATTTGTGGAAAAGATATCGCCGGAAACATTAGAGGAAAAACCAGCACAGTCAGCATTTAAGCCATTATATATTCTTATGGCAGTTTTGATTATATTTACACCATTAGGTCTTCTGGCAAGTGGAACCGCCTGGGGAGAATGGGGTGTTGAAGAGATGGCATCCCTTGTAAGTAATGGAAAAGCACTGGGGTATACACCAGCAGGAATGGAAAAGGGCTTTAGCATTGCTTCACTTTTCCCGGATTACTCTATGGCAGGAATGCCGGAATGGATAGGATATATTTTATCTGCAGTTGTTGGCGTAGCGATTATTGTTATCTTCTTTAAACTTTTAGCTGGAAGTAAAAAAGATAAAATAGATTTTTCAAAAGGGCAGTCAGTGTAATGCAAAATCAGGAAAAAAATAATAGTTTTCTTCCATCATGGATGTGTGAAACGGAGCAATATGTTCCGAGTATTGATAAAGATGGATTTATTACAAAAAGTACGCAGGCAGTTCTTGGTGTACTGTCAAAATTAAAATGGAAAGAAGGGAAGGACGGGTGCCTAAGCGCCAGTCCTTCTTTAAAACTATGTTATACATTCCTATATATTTTACTTACTGCCTGTTCAAAAAACTATGTATTTTCATTAATTATGGCAGGCGGAACTATTCTTGCACTTGCAACTTATCCGGCAGAAACAATGAAACAGATACTTTCGGGGACATTTGGAGCAGTACTTTTTTCTGCACTAATACTTTTACCGGCAGTGTTTATAGGAAATCCGCAGATTTTGCTTATTATCACAACCAAAGTGTTTGTATCCGTTACGCTTATAGGTATTCTGTCAGCGGGAACATCCTGGAATAAATTAACAGCAAGCCTCCGCTCATTTCATATACCGGATATCTTTATTTTTACATTGGATATTACATTAAAATATATTGCCGTACTCGGAGAAATCTGCATGGAAATCCTTACGTCACTTCGCTTACGATCTGTAGGACAAAACAGGAAAAAAGCACAGTCCTTTTCTGGGATATTGGGGATTTCCTTTTTAAAATCAAGAGAAATGGCAGAGGAAATGTATGCAGCGATGTGCTGCCGTGGATTTGTCGGAGAATATAAAACACAAAAAACATCTACCTTTCGAAAACAGGATATCTTGAGTCTTCTTTTGATGATAGGAGTAACAGGAATATTCATTTATTTCGAGGGTCTGTGGAAATAACACGAAGCAATCAATCTAGTATCAAAGAGGGTAAAAGACCTTTTAATCCTAACATATAGCAATTTTCTATGAGAAGAGAATAAAAAGTAAAATCAAGAATAACAAAAGTAAAATCAAGAATAACAAAAATAAAAGGAAGATTCAAAATGATAGAATTAAAAAATGTATGTTATGCATATGGGAATGAAATTGCATTACGATACATTAATTTAAATATTCAAAAAGGTGAATCTGTAATAATACAGGGACCAAATGGATGTGGTAAATCTACATTGATAAAAATATTGAACGGAATCATATTTCCGATGGAAGGCAGTTATACCTATGAAGATCACGAAATAACAGAAAAAGCATTAAAAGATTCTCGCTTTGCCAAATGGTTTCATCAGCAGATGGGTTATGTTTTTCAAAATGCAGATACACAGCTTTTTTGCGGAAGTGTAGAAGAAGAAATCGCCTTTGGTCCAACCCAGATGGGACTTTCCGAAGGCGAAATCAAACAGAGAACAGACGACTGTCTTAAGTTATTCGGAATTGAAAAACTAAGAGAACGCCCACCATATCATTTAAGTGGCGGCGAAAAACGAAAAGTATCGTTAGCTTGTATCCTGTCCATGAATCCGGAGGTACTTATTCTTGATGAACCACTGGCTGGGCTTGATGAAAGTACGCAGAAAATGCTCATAGACTTTCTGAAAAAATTTCATGCGGCGGGAAAGACACTCATCATTATTACACATAATAATCAGCTTGCGAAAGAATTGGGAACTCGATTCATAAAAATGAACGAAGATCATGAACTTGCTATTTAATTCAAACAAAATCCAACCAAAGACAGCCCGAGAAGAGAATGGATATCCTATATTTGTGGCCTCGGAGCAAGGTTTAGATGCGAGCGTATAAAGCGAGCATTTAAACCGCCGCGACTAAAGTCACAAATATAGGATATCCATTCTCTTCTCGGGCGTCTGTCTTTTAATGAATTAAATAGTAATAGTAAACGATTTTCCGATTTGTTTATAGTCGGAAATGGTAATTTCCTGAGTGGTATCGGTATGTTCACTATCGACTTTAATTGCAGTAGATTCGGTTTTATCAGAGGCTGTATCTTTGGTAGCTTTTTTTGTAGATTCTGATTTTGATACAGAAAAAGTCTGTGTATTTCCACTGCCAATTATTTTGGCAGAGTCGGCTTCCTCTGTGGCATTTGATTCATTCGAGCTGCTATTAGAGGAAAGGTTAGAGTAATCAGCACAATATGGAGTTAAAGTAAGGCTGGTGGCTTTAGGGGAGATAGATCCTACTGATTTATCTACTCTGAAAGTGCCGCTTGTTCCGTCTGATTCATCAAGGAAAAACTCTACAGGGTTACCGAGATTGTCTTTTCCTTTTAAGAGGATATCTTCAGAAAGTCCGGCATTGTCTGGGGAGATAGTAAATATTATTTTCTGATCGATTATATTGCTTCTATAATTTTTCAGAGTTATTTTTGTTTTATCTGGCAGAGTAAAGGATTGATTTAAAGCTACATTTTTTGTTTTAGCATTTAATTCTTTGCCGGAAGCTGCAAATTTTAATTTTCCAATAGTAGTATTTGATTTATCTAATGTGTAAAAATTAATCGTAAAATTAGATTTGTCAGATAGAACGGAAGAATCATTTAATTGTATTTCGCTTTCGGAGATAGAGGTTAGTTTGTCTATAGGAGTAGAGCTGCTTCCGATGCTGTTTACAATATTTTGTCCACCGATAGTAACGTCTGTATCAATTGGAAGTTCAGTAATGCGTTTAATATTTAAATTTTTTAATGTGGCATTGTCTTTTATTTTTGTTTTATAGGAAATGATGAGGCTGTGTCCGTCAAGAATTACTTCATTTAATGTAACAGTAATCCCGTTTTTAGATACAGATTTACCAACCACAGTACTATAAGGACTAAGGTCTTCCTCAACACCTAAAAGTGTGGATAAACTCTCCATAATCTGCCGTGATTGTGCGTATACGTTCTGTCTTACCGGGGCACTGCTTCCGCCGAGAATGAGGACAAAAGCGGCTGCAGCAGCAACGTATTTTTTCCATGTATGCTTTTTGAGGGATGCTTTTTTCTTTGAAGTAAAGGACTGCTTCCAGTTTTTTAAATCAGTACTGGTAATATCGATATTTTCAAAAGTGTCTATCTGATTATCAATATCATTTAATAAATCATAAAGATCATTTTTCATAAAAACTCCTTTCAGTTGTCATGAAAACACATTTTTTGTGGTAGATAATTGACAACGGGTATACTAGTAATATTCATTGATTTTGTTACTATGATTCGTTTCATAAGCTGAGTGATTTTTGTGTACATTAAGTAATATTCATTGATTTCGTTTTGGGAAAAAGGGCGCGCAGTTTCTTTTTGCTGCGAAAAAGTCGATTGTAGAGTACCGGCTTTTTTGTATTCATTTCCTTCGATATTTCGTCAAATGGTTTTTCTTCCACATATAGTTTGATAAAAAGTTCTCTGTCCTGTGGTTTCAAACAGGATAACATTTGTTTAGTTTCTTCAGAAAATTCCTCATCAAACTGCGTCTGTAATTCAATAGCATCGTCAATACCCTTTGTATGCGGTGAATTTTCCCAACTTGTCTCTAAAAGAAAGTGTGCATATTTTCTTTTGTAATCTAAAGCCTTTAACCGAGCAATCCCGCCAATCCAGTTAGCAAAAGGATTTCGTGCGGAATCATAAGAGTCGATATGTTCCCATACAGCGAAGAAAACATCATTAATACATTCTTCTTCATATTGAGAAAGGACATTTAGATAACGATGTGTAACAGACTTTACAAGTCCGCCATAATGAACCATCACATATTCTAAAGCTTTCTCATTTCTGTGGGATAACTCCTCCACGAAATTTGATTCATTTATTTTCATAGGCTACTCCTTTATGTACATTCGAATGTAAAAAATATATATGATTATATCGGTTACACTATATATTCGCAAATGAAGGGGAGAATCTCTCACTTTTTTGAAAATTTTTTGGATTTTTTGAAAAGGCAGACGCTCCCAAAGAGAGAAGCCATCCTATATCTGTGACTTTAGTCGCGGCGGTTTGAATGTTCGCTTGGATGCTCGTATCCAAACCTTGCTCCGAGGCCACAGATATAGGGTGGCTTCTCTCTTTGGGAGCTGACTTTGGTAACAAAAATAAAAAAGTGAATATTGGAAAAGGGAGAGATTGGGGGTGGATTTTGGGGGAGGGGACAGAAGAGGCTTATTTCCGTCTCCCAAACCGCAGAGAACCGAAAGATTTATTTCCTTTGAATGTTACCCTAAAACCTGTTAAGATGAGATTATAAATTTCGAAAGAGGAAAAACAACAAATGGATTATATTGATATTTTTATAAAGAACAACTACATAAATTTAAAGCAGATTGCAGAGAGTGGTCAGTGCTTTCGCTGGAAGAAAATGTGTCCGGGCAGATATTTTGTGATTTCTGACGGTCGGGCGGCTTGTTTTTTTCAGGAAAAGACAGGAATCAGAATTTTATGCAGAGAAAAGGATGAGGAATATTTTAGAAGATATCTGGATTTAGATATAGATTACGGAAAGGTGATAGAGCAGATTGATGAGAAAGATGATTTTCTTATCGGTGCGGCGCAGATGGGAAGGGGGATTCGTATTCTTCGCCAGAATCTGTGGGAAATGATTATTAGTTTTATTATCAGTCAGAGAAATAATATTCCACGTATTATGAAGAGTATTGACGCTTTGTGTGAAAAGCTTGGAGAGCAGATTGTTTTTGATTATGAAGGCGAACATCTTGTGGGATATACCTTTCCTTCTCCAGAAGTAATTGTTGGAGCGGATTTGTCAGAGTTTAAGTTTGGATACCGGGAGAAGTATATAAGGCAGACTGCGGAGAACATTTTAGAGGGAAAGTTTGATTTAGAAGAGGTAAAAGATGCTGTGGATGAAGGAAAAACTCCAGAGCAGGTAAAGGAGATGCTAAAGCAGCTAAAAGGTGTGGGAGAAAAGGTCGCATCCTGTATTCAGCTTTTTGGCCTTCATCAGTTAGAATTGTTTCCGATTGATACATGGATTGCAAAGGTGGAAAAAATGTATTATAACGGGCATTTTCCAGTAGAAAAGTATAAGGACACGGCAGGAATCATGCAGCAGTATCTCTTTTTTAGAGTGCGTGAGGATGCGGATAAAAGAGCGGTTCTTGAGATGAAAAGCGAGGTGGGTGAGAAGGCTGCTTCAAAAACTTCATTTAAAGAAGAAATGACAGAAAAAATAGATAAGCAAACAAAGAGAAAAAATGAAATTTCTCCAGAAAATAACAGTTTAGAAGAAAATAGATTAGAAAAAAGTAGATTTAAAAAAGATAAATCAGAAGAAGCCAGATCCGAGGCTAATAGATATAATCTTTCTGGTAAAATGCTATATGTATCTGATTTAGATGGTACATTATTAAACAGTGATGCCCTGTTGAATGAAGATGTGCCAGAACGACTGAACCGCTTGATTGATAAAGGACTTTGTTTTACTGTTGCGACAGCAAGAACTTATGCGACAGTGAATTCCATTGTGAAGGATGTGCATTTGACATATCCGATGATTTTGATGAATGGAGTCATGCTCTATGATCCGGTAAGTAAGAGCTGTATTAATGCGGAGATTATTGAAAGAGATTCTGTGGAATATATTTTAAAAGGAAGAAAGAAGTTTGGAGTGACAGGGTTTGCCTATGCGCTTTCGCCGGAAATTTCGGAAGAAACTTTAGAATCAGAGATAGCTTCAAATTTAGAAAAGAATTTGAAATCAGGTGTAGCTTCAAACCTGAAGAAAAATTCGAATACAGGAGAAGAGAACCAAATTCAGAAATCTGGGCGCAAAATGGCCACCTATTACGAGAAAATCGCGACAGAACACATGGAAAAATTTTATGTAGAGCGGAGAGATGTGTATCATAAGCCATTTAGTAAGGTAGAAAAATTAGAAGATATTTTAGAAGAGGATATCATTTATTTTTCCATTTGCTATGAAGAAGAAGTTTTGCGGCCATTTTATGAATATTTGAAAAAGGATGAGAAGTTAAATCTGAATTTTTATAAGGATGTTTATGGAAATGGATTGTGGTATTTAGAGATTTCGCATAAGAATGCTTCCCAATATCATGGAGTTCAGAAGCTTCGGGCAATGCTTCAGCCGGATGCGATTACGGGAATGGGAGATAATCTAAATGATATTCCATTATTTGAAGCCTGTGACCGCTGTTGTGCAGTAGGAAATGCACATAAGGAGGTAAAGGAGCGGGCAGAATATGTTCTTGATACGAATCTTAATGCTGGAGTGGTGAAATTTCTGGAAGAAGAGATGATGTCTTGAAGGCAGCAGGGTATTTTCATATTGAAGTGAGATGATAGATTTAAGAAGGTGATGGGGTTAACTCTGGCCAGCGGAAGTTATTTTATGAAATGATAGAAATTAGCAGAATAAATTGCAAGATTTACCTGAGACTATTATAGAAGAGAGTTGACAAATAGTTTTACCAATATTAAAATATAGATATGAAAACTATGTTACATGGAAATGAGAACACAAACTATATCTCAGAAGTTTCAAGCTGATATTTTGTAAATAGGGATTTCTTTTTTAGAATATATATCCTATTTTTGATATGGAATTCTCTGTGATGTAAATATATACCTAAACGTGTTGGAGGAAGAGATGAATTATAAAATTATTAGTGATGGCTGTTGTGATTTAGAAAAAGAGATCATTGAACAGTATAATTTACGTATTATACCTTTTTATATATCATTTGATGAGGAGACATATTATAAAGAGATTGAAGAAATCGGAATTCGTGAAGTATATGAGCGAATGGTAGGGAATCCAGATGTATATCCGAAGACCTCTCTTCCATCTGTACAGAATTATATTGACGTTTTTACGGAATATGTGAAAGAAGGAACACCGGTAGTCTGTATTTGTTTTACTCCATCTTTGAGTGGTTCTTACAACTGTGCATGTAATGCCAGAGAAATTGTTTGTGAGGATTATCCGGATGCCAAAATTGCGGTGATTAATTCTGAAGCAGGAACAGTAAGTCAGGGTCTTATGGTTATTGAAGCAGGAAGAATGTGTCAGAATGGAGTTCCTTATGAACAATGTGTAGATATTCTTGAGAAGATGAAAAAGACGAATAGAATCTTCTTTACAGTCGGTAACACAGATTATTTAAAACATGGCGGACGAATCGGAAAGCTTGCAGGAATCGCAAGCAGCGCCCTTTCCTTAAAGCCTCTGATTACTTTAGTAAATGGTGAGATCGAAGCTTCAGGAATCGGACGAAGCCGTAAGAAGACAGTTGCCAAAACGATTGCGTTAATGGATGACTATTTTAAAGAAACCGGAGATGCGATGGAAGACTATTCTTTCCGCGTTGGTTTTGGTTACGATATAGAGGAAGGCAAGGAATATTATAATACCGTTGCGAACCATATCTATGGAGAGAGCCATGTAGATCAGGTGGGAATCTGCCAGATTGGGGCAACCATTGCGGTACATACCGGACCATATGCGATTGGAATCGGGTGTGTTAAGAAGTATGAGAATTATTTATAATCTAAGCCAATCCTATTCAAATAATAAAAAAGACCCCACGGAATATAGCTTCGTGGGGTTTTTACTAAATAGAGTTTGAATAGTAAGAAATAATAGAATGTATAAACCAGAAGATATGGTTATTACTTCTCACATTTGCAGAGGCAACTATTATTCTACTTTCTCCGGGAGCGTCTCTCCCTGCCTGAGGCAAAATACTATTTATAAAAATACCAATTATATAAAATGTTTAAGAGAAACTTATTTTACTTTCACAGTTTTCACTTTGCTGTATGCCCCATAAGTCTTAGTCTTTCCAACCTGCTTGTAGGAGCGTACTTTTACAAAGTATTTCTTTTTAGATGTTAATTTCTTTACTACTTTGCTTGTTGTCTTGTTACTCTTTACTACAATTGTTTTCTTTCCTTTGAAAGATTTCTTTGTGGAATATGTGATTTCGTAACCGGAAGCTTTTTTATCTTTTTTCCAGGATACTTTGATTTTTTTCTTTCCATTTGCTTTTACTTTTGTAGTCTGTTTTGCAAGTTTTACTTTTGTGGCTGTTGTGTTTGGCTTCTTTGCTGTAGTAGCAGGTTTTGTAGCTGGTTTAGCAGCAGTTGTTGTATTTGGTTTAGAAGCTGTTGTACTGTCCGGTATGGATGGTGTTGGAGCTTCTGTGGATTGATATGGTTTTAATAATTCAGTAAGTTCATTGATTAAATCAGCAGCATCGGCACTGGTAGAACTTTCGTTTACTAAGAGTTCTGCTGCCTCATTTTTATGTGCTAATAATACACTATCATCAGCACCGGCACCTTTTAATGCAGTTTCAGCCTGTTTGATAAGTTCCTGTAACTGTGCTTTTTGAGCTTCTGTTACAGGGATTGCAACGTGGATATCAGCGTAGTTATCACAAGAAATAGCAACGCTGTAAGTTCCACCTTCTGCATCAGATGGGATAGCATTTAAGTCAAGAGAAACGCTTTTTGCAATAGCTCCGGAATACAGAGTATAAGGAGTCTTCATATGACCTGCTCCAACAGTATATGTTACAGTTAATGTTCCGTTTTTTACAGTAGGAAGCTGATTTAAAGTAAATGATTTCATATCGTCACTGAAAGTACCGCTGATTTCTTCAGAGTAAGCTGGTTTTATAAAGATTCCATCAGCGAAAGTATAAACATAGTTACCTTCTGGTGTTACATAAGTAATCTTATTAATTGTTTTATTGACAAGCTTTGCAAATTCAGCCGTATTATCTGATTTTGCAATTCCCATAGTAGCTGCTTCATTGGCAACATTAAAAGATAATTTATAAGGTTGTACCCAGATATTTGAAAGATGTTCCAGACCTACTTTATATCCTTCTGTTGTTTCAAGAATGATTCCCTGAATAGTAGAATTGACAGGGAATCCCTCATCTTGTCGGGAATTTCTTAAGTATTTTGTGCTTGTTTCCACCACATCAATCTCGTATTCACCCCAGGTGGATCCTGTTGTTAATGTTGGTACGGCATCAGTTACAGTAGCGACTGTCTTGTTATTAGAAACATAAGAACCGTTTTCCTGAAGTATTTTATACTGAGAAGGAACCTGTGTAGGATTTTCATTTAATGTAATATCAGAAGCTTCCTCATATGCTTTGCTTAATTCTTTGTTTGCATCTTTTAAAATAATAGATTCAACATAAAGGTCAGAATCAACAGCAATATTTACATTCGCAACACCTTTTACATGATATCCACCTGCAGCTTCTGCACTTTCCTTCTTATAATCTGTCCAGGCATTAGATAAAACAGAATACTTAGAAGTGCTGGCAGTAGTAACGACATCAAAGCTGTCCGTACTGCTTACATCACCAGAATAAAATTCTTTGTAAGTTAAATTAGATGTTCCATATATCGTTCCGGAAAAACCTGTACCGTTAGTTAATTTATAATATAATCCACTGTTTCCAATCTGAGTATAGCCTTCTAAAGCTTCTGCAGAATATGTGTAAGTGCTGCCTGCGATAGAAACGGATTTTGTTCCTTCTGCTGCAAATGCAGGAACAGAAAGCTGGCTGACAGACATAAATACTGCCATAGAAGCTGCCAGAGCCTTAGTTAATAATTTTTGTTTTCTCATTAAATTTGTAGTCTCCCTTCTTTTCTTGTATACTTTTAGAAACTGATTATGAAATCAAACATAAAAAGTTCCAAAAGGACATATTTGATAAGAAAATAAATATATAAAAATCTGTGCACTGATTTTTAAGGCAAAAAATTAGAGAACTCTCCCTAGCGCGCATACGGAGTGCGTTAGTGGAGGGTCCCCTACCAGGTTTTCATGCATGAATATCTAATAAAAAGATATTAAGCACCGAAAATTCAATTCAAATCTTGTAAGTCTGAGATAGAAAATATATCTCGCAATTAGAGAATACTATATAAAATTAGTTGTGTCAAACAAAAAATACCAAATGAAAAAAGTTCTCAAAAAAGGGAATGCTTAAATACTAATTTTCGTTTCTTTTTTCGTCTACACGAAATCTACAATTATTATTTTGTCTTCACAGTTTTTATTGCAGACCATTTTGATGTAGCTGACTGATATCCGGCTTTTGTATATACGGCGCGGATGCGGACTTTATATCTTGTTTTCTTTTTCAGTTTCTTAAGCTGAGCAGATGTGATCTTAGCCTTGGAAACTTTAATTGTTTTTGTATCTTTTTTGTTACCGAATCCTTTTGTTGTGTACTGGATTTCATAACCGGTAGCCTTCTTAACTTTTTTCCATGTAACTTTTGCTTTGTTCTTTGTTGTTTTTCCAACTTTAAGAACAGGTTTGGAAAGTTTTACGTTTGATTTCTTTAATGCTGGTTTAGTAGCAGGTTTTTTAGTTGTTGTTGTGTCTGGGTTAGAAGGCGTTGCAGGTTTAGAAGGAGTAACAGCTTTTTCTTTTAAGCCTGAAAGAGCTTCTGTAAGTTTTGTGTTTGCAGCATCAACAATTGCCTGTGTGTTAGCGGATTTTGCTTCTTTTGCTTCTGTTAAAGCAGTCTGAAGTGCTTTCCAGGTTTCAGCAGTATATTTGCTGCTATCAAGTGCTTCTGCTTTTTTGATGGAAGCTTCAAGGATAGAAGTATTCAGCTGTACAGTTCCAGATACAGATGGGTAACCGGTTGATGTAAGCTCTATTGTGTAAGAAGCAGATTTGTCTGCAAATACAGGTGTGGAAGAACCATCTTTACCTTTAATTGCTGCATTGAAGTTAATGTTTCCGTCTGCATCAAATAAATCAGTAGCTTTAATTCCGCCTTTTCCTGTTTTTTCTACCCCATTAATTTTAATAGATGTAATATTATTTACATATTTTTTAAAGTTGACACCGGAAGGAAGAGTAACCTGATTATTTTTATTAATGGAGATATCTCCAGTCTTGTAGCCAGATTCTAATGTGAAGGAGGCTACAATATCAGAGTAAGTATCATCTGTAAATACCATAGAATAGGAACCCACACCAGTATTATCTGTAGCTTTTATCGTCAGAGTATTGTTTGCGTATGTATAATCTGTACCTTCTGTCAGGACAGTTTTTCCCATACTTACGCTGCTTAAAGTATAATTAGAACCAGAAGGAACAGCAGCAGTATCAACAGAAACGGTTGCACCATCTTTAAAGTTATCGTTGGCGGTAGCTTTAATGCTGTCAGAACCAGCTAAAGTTTTACATTTTAAGTTAGTATTAATAACAATATCAGCACCGTTTTTTACAAGATAAGTAACTTTTTTAATTGTTTTACCCTGTAAATCTTCATGACGCTTATAATCAATTGTGTTTCCGTGTTTTTCTTTAAATCCATCTGTTACAGCAAAGGAGAATTTTCCTCCGCCATAGATGTTTTCCAGATGTTCCATACCATATTTAGTACCATCTTCGTCTTCAACAATGATACCAAGTAAGGACTTTTTAGCATCTAAATTAGAAAGAGGGCTGTTTTCAGAAGTTACAGGATCTACTTCATATTGTCCGTAGGAAGACTGTGTTTTGATAGTAAGTGTATCAGAAGTATCTTCGATAACCTCAGATTTCATAGCTGTCAAAGTACCATCACCATTTAAGATTTTATATTCAGATGGTGTCGTATCAGATAACTTCATAGAACTAATAATTTCTAATAATTTATTGCTGCATTCTTTATTATCGGAAATAGCCTTTTTCGCATTTTCATATAATGAAGTTGGAACAGCAATATTTACGTCTTTTATACCGATAATAGAGCCACCCTGTTCGTTTGTATTATCTTCTGAATACGTACTGGAGAAGTAATTTTTGTATTTATTAGTTGTAGCACTACTTACTGCATCATACATACCACTTTCGCGATAAGAAGCTGCTTTATCAGAAGTGAGGTCTAAAGTAGTATCCTCTTTTACATCTTTTAATTCTCCGTAATAGAAATCTGCATAAGAAAGATTCGCTGTTCCGTATACATATTTATCAAGAGCATTTTTAGCGTCTGTAAGATGTTTAATTGCCTCATCAACCTCTGCCTGATTAGGAGCCTCTTTTGCTAAAATGTCTTTTGCTTCTTTTAATTCTGTTTCGAAGCTATTCCAGCTCTTTTCTGTATAATCCGATGGGTTTAATCCTTCAACAGAAGAAACAAGTTTGTTTAACTCAGTTGTATCGCCAGCATTTGTGTCAGGTTTTACAATGTTTGCATCAGTAGCTTCAAAGTTATATGTAGAATCAGCGTATCCAAGAGCATAAATGGTTAAGCTCCAGTAGCCAGTTCCGTCATATCCTTTTGGAAGCTGGCAGCGAATAGAATTTGTAAGACCTAACTGGATTCCCATACTTTTATGCATCCAGTTATCAGCAGCAAACTTTGTTCCGTAAGTGGCAAGCGCTTTAGAACGTGTGCTGTCATTTCCATAGTATGTCCATTTTACAGCCTGCATATTAGCACCAAGATCGCCGTAATTTTCTTTGAAATCTACACGAAGAAATTCACCGTAGCTACCGCTTGCATCCTTTACAGTTGCTCCCATATTGTTTAAATCAGCAGTTTTAAGAGTCTTATCTTTAATACCAGAAGAAGAGCCGTTACTTCTTTGGGTAAATGTGAAGGAACCATCACTCTGCTTTTCGGCAGTCTTTAGGCCATTGGTATCCTTATCAACAGATGCAGTAACGTTGTTATAAGCCTGTAGATTTTTTTCTCCATAGCCGCCAATTAAGGTATCCTTATTTTCTACAACAGAATATTTTGCTTTGAAAGCTTCAAAATCAGAAGACTTTACTGCAACAGGTACATATTTAAGACCATAAACTTTATAATCTTTCATAGTATCTTCAGTGCCATCACTGGTTTTGATTGCGCCCCTAGTAAAGGTGATTTTTTCTCCATTAGTGAGGATTGCAGTATTAGCATCTGTCCAGTGAGATATACTATAAGTTCCCTTTTCACCTTCAATAACTGCAGTACACTGATAACTTCCGCGGTGAAGTCCGTGATTAGTGGTAGCTCTTGTTACTGCATCAAAGGCACCTTTATCTTTTTCATCGTGTGAATCAGCTGTATCAGAAGACGTGGTATCACCTGCTGCCATAACTCCTTCAGCCTTCCAATATTCAGCCCATGTCAGGCCTGCATAGCAGTAAACGTAGTCATCACTATTTTCTGCTGTCTGTGTCTGTACTGTAGATACACTTGCTGCTTTTACAACTGCTGGAGTAATACTGGAAAATACAGTAGTACAAGTCATTGCAAGAGCAAGAGTACCTGCTACAAGTAATTTGTTTCTCATAAGTTCCTCCTTATATTATAATTGGTATTTAAGTTAGCTTATTCTAACGAAAAATATAATAATATACTATTATTAGCTGTGTCAAACTGTATATATATTAATGAAAAAAGTTCTCATTTTCTTATAAAAAAATTGCATTGTCAGAATATTTTCTATATAATGTATGAAGTTAGAAAGAACTAATGAAAGTAAGTTTCAAGATAATGGAGGATTGTTGTGATAAATTTTAGAAAAAAAGCAGTTGCGATGTTACTGGCCACTGTGTTCACTGCAGGAATGCTTTCCGGATGTGGAACATCAGTAGATACAGAGAAAAGTAAGAATGATAGTAGAAAGGCTGTGGAGCAGACAACACAGGCAGAAGCGGATACAAATAGTAAGACTCAAAATGAAGAGGACAAATCAGAATCAAGAGATATTTTTGCGATGGATACGTATATGACTTTAACGGCTTACGGAAAGAATGCTAAGAAAGCGTTGGACGAGGCGGTTGATGAGATTAACAATATTGAACAGCTTGTTTCTACGGGGATTGACAGCAGTGAAGTTTCGCAGATTAATAAGAATGGAAAAGGTTCGGTATCAGAAACAACAGGATATCTGATTAAGCGCTCAAAAGAGATTTATGACAGCACGAATGGAGTGTTTGACATTACGATTTACCCGATTATGCAGGCGTGGGGGTTCCCGACGGAGAACTATCGTGTTCCCGGAAAGAAAGAGCTGAAGAAGTTAAGGGGACTGATGGGAGCAGATCACGTTTTATATGATGAGAAAAAACAGGAGGTCACTTTAAATAAGGAAGGAATGAAGATTGACCTTGGTGGAATTGCGAAAGGATATACTTCTTCAAAAGTAATGGATATTTTTAAAGAAAATGGGATTTCTAGTGCAGTGATCAGTCTTGGCGGTAATGTGCAGACACTAAACGGAAAGCCAGATGGTTCTGACTGGAGAGTGGCAGTTGAGAATCCGGCAGATACGGGAAGTTATATTGGAGTGCTTTCTATAAAGGATAAGGCAGTGATTACTTCTGGGGGATATGAGCGTTATTTTAAGCAGGATGGAAAAACATATCATCATATTATTGATCCGGCTAATGGATATCCGGCAAATAATGGTCTGACTTCTGTTACGATCGTATCAGATGACGGAACACTTGCAGACGGTTTGTCCACATCATTATTCATTATGGGACCGGAAAAAGCACAGAAATACTGGAAAGAACACAGTGATGAGTTTGACACGATTCTTGTAAAAGATGACGGAAGCATTCTAGTTTCAGAGGGACTCGCAGAGTATTTTACCAGTGAGTCTGATTTTACGATAATAAAAAAATAATGATACAAAAAATTTCTCATAAAATCAAGTACAAAAAGATTTCGAGAATATAAGAATGCAAGAGTACAGGAATACAAGAATACATTCAAAAAGAAAGGGAGATATGATGAGGGAAAAGTGGAAAAAATATGTTGAAAAATTTAAAAGTCTTGGTGATAAGGTTTCAGGTGTGAAAGGAATTACAGCGGTAATTCCGGCGGTTTGCCTGGCGGTTCTTATGGTGACAGTACTTACCGGATACAAAACCCCACAGGCAAAAAAGTATGAAGCTTCAGAGACAGAAGACATCAGTCAGATTAAGGAAGCGCTTGCGAAGGAAAGTACAGCAGCAATGGCAGAAACAACGAAAAAGAATACAACAAAGAAGGGAAAGAAGGGGGCTATTGATGTAAAAGATGGAACGTATAAAGGTTCTGCAAACGGATATGGCGGAAAAGTTACAGTAAATGTTACTGTAAGTAAAAAGACAATGACGGCGATTGATATTGTCAGTGCTCCAGGTGAGACGGATTCTTTCTTTCAGCGTGCAAAAGGGGTTATTGATGAGATGCTTACGGCACAGAGTACAGATGTAGATGTCGTGTCTGGAGCAACATACAGTTCAAATGGAATTATCGGTGCGGTGAAAAATGCACTTTTTGGAACGGAGTCTAATAATGCGACAGCAGCGAACGCAGGTAATGCAGCTGGTTCGGCTCCGAGTGTTTCTAAAGTGAGTGAGTCTGGAACATGGAAAGATGGAACTTACACTGGCTCCGGTAAAGGATTTGGTGGAACTATTTCTGTAAAAGTAACAGTAAAAGATGGAAAAATCAGCGCGATTGATGTAACAAGCGCATCAGGAGAAACTGCTTCCTATTTTAGTAAGGCAAAAGGAATTATCCCAAAGATGATCAGCGGACAGACTACAAATGTGGATGCGGCATCTGGAGCAACCTATAGTTCCAATGGAATTATTACCGCAGTAAGAAATGCTCTTTCAAAGGCGGAAACAGGGAAAAGCAGTACGAAAAAGAAAAAGAAGAAAAACAAAAAAAATAAGAAAAAAAACAGTGGTTCTAACAGCAATAATAACAATAATAATATTGCAGCACCGGCAGAAGGGTATGAAGATGGCACTTATACTGGAAGTGCGGCCTGTTCGGGAGAGCAGTTTAAGGAATATAGTGTAACGGCAAATGTAACGATTAAAAATGGAAAGATTTCTGCGGTGGAGATTTCTTCTACAGCAAAAGGAACCAATCTGAAACAGTTTATGAGCAGAGATGAGATTAAGAATCTTCCATCACTTATTGTCTCTAAAAACGGAACAAGCGGAGTAGATGCTGTCAGTGGAGCAACGTACAGTTCTCATGCTATTTTTAATGCGGTAAATGATGCTTTATCAAAGGCGAAGAAAAACAGTTCTTCTACGGAAAAGAAAGAAGAGACAACAACGGAGAAGAAGGAAGAGACGACAACAGAAAAGAAAGAGGAAACGACCACAGAAAAAAAGGAAGAGACAACGACAGAAAAGAAAGAGGAAACGACTACAGAGAAAAAAGAAGAAACAACAGAAAATCCAGACGAAGGGAAAAACTACAAAAATGGAACATATAAAGTAAGCGTAAGCTGCGAGCCGGATGAAGATGAGGATTTTGATCCGTATACGATTTCCATGGATATCACAATTAAAAAAGATAAAATTACAGAAATTTCTAATATTACCGCGAATACAAATTCAACGAATAAAGCATATACAAACGATGCAAAGAAAGGAATGGTTTCTAAAATTGTAGCAAATGGAAATGCAGATGGTGTAAATACTGTATCAGGAGCCACCTGTTCTTCTAAAGCAATTAAAGATGCATGCCAGAAGGCATTTAATGCGGCAAAGAAGTAATTTTGAAAAGAGAGGCTTTTGCGTTTATTTAAGAAAAAGTCATTTGAATATTAAAAAAAATAGTAAGAAAATTTATAGAAGATAATAGAAAGCATTTTAGAAGGGACAACGAATGAAATATAAAAACTTTTTAATCCGTTTATTTGATCTTATTCTCGTTCTGGGGCTTTTAGCAGGATATCAGGCTGTGATTTACAGTCGTGATAAAGAAGCCACAATTGCAGAATTAAAAAGCCAGGTAAATCAGCTCCAAGGAGAAAAAGAGGATATTCTTGAAGCAGCAAAAAATTCTGGAAAGCTAGGGACCGATGGTGCATCTGCCGGTCAGGCAGGAACGTATAAAGATGGAACATATACTGGAAGTTCGCAGGGATTTGGCGGAGAAATTAAAGTAAAAGTAACGGTATCCGGGAAGAAAATCAGTGCTATAGATATTATAGAAGCAAGTGGGGAAGATGAGGCTTATTTATCAATGGCAAAAGATATTGTGAAGACAATACTTGATAAGCAGACGACAGAGGTTGATACAATAAGCGGAGCAACCTATTCATCTACAGGAATAAAGAATGCAGTAGGACAGGCATTAGAAGGAGCAGCTAAATAATGAAGAAAAAGAAAAAAATATCGGTGCAGACAATCATAGAAGTGATGATACGGGCAGTATTTTTTATCATCTATCCAGCCTTATTTTCCACTGCATTTACCGGAATAAAATTAATTGTAGAACAAATTACACAGCGTGCAAGTCTGCAGTGGAATTCCTTTGTACAGACACTTGTGGTATTACTGGTCTTTACCATTGTGTTTGGACGATTTTTCTGTGGTTTTGCCTGTGCATTTGGAACATGGGGTGATTTCGTTTATTTTATTTCATCTATGGTTTGCAAAAAAAGAAAAAAGAAACCGTTGAAATGTTTTTCAAAAGAGGGAAAGATACTCCGGTATTTAAAATATGTTGTACTGCTTGTTGTCCTGCTTCTTTGCATAAAAGGTTACAGTAGTGCCGTTGCTGTACATAGTCCGTTCAGTGCATTTTCCCGTTTTCATCAGTTAAAGATGGCAGACAGTCTTATAGGAACAGGTCTCTTTTTATTGGTTACAGCAGGAATGGCATTGGAACCAAGATTTTTCTGCCGTTTCTTATGCCCAATGGGGGCAGTATTTTCTCTGATGCCGGTGTTACCATTTTCTGTAATCAAACGAAACAGAGAAAACTGTATTCCAAATTGTAAAGCGTGTAATTTAGTATGTCCGGCAAACCTTGAGATACCATCGGATAAAGAAGGGGATAATGCGACATCCGGAGAATGTTTCTCCTGTGGAAAATGTATCGGAAAATGTCCAAAGCAAAACACACATAATGGTTTTTGGGGAAAGCTATGGTTACCAATGCTTGTAGTAAAGGCTGTGATATTGTTTGTGATATTTAGAATATTGTATTAAAGAATTTTCCTGATTTTATCTGTCGGATAAATTACTATATCAAAAAAACTTTTTCGTGTTATAATGGACAGTAATCTGTGTATAAAATTCAGTTTTGCCGTCCCAGCAGGAAAGGAGCATTTTTTGAATAAAGCGAATTTGATTATAGAAGAAGTGAATAAAGTAATTATTGGTAAAGAAAAGGTCATCCGTAAGGTGTGGATGACGATTCTCTCTGGTGGACATGTTTTGCTTGAGGATGTACCTGGTGTGGGAAAGACAACGATGGCGCTGGCTTTTTCAAAGGCTTTGGGACTTTCTTATCGAAGAATACAGTTTACACCGGACGTCATGCCATCGGATGTGGTCGGTTTCTACTATTATAATAAGGAAAATGGAAAGTTTGAATACCGTCAGGGAGCAGTTATGACGAACCTTCTGCTGGCAGATGAAATTAACCGTACTTCAAGTAGAACGCAGTCAGCACTTTTGGAGGTTATGGAAGAAGGACAGGTAACGGTAGATGGTGTGACAAGAAATATACAGGAACCATTTTTTGTTATTGCAACGCAAAATCCGCTTGGTTCTGCGGGTACGCAGATGCTTCCGGAGTCGCAGATGGATCGTTTTATGGTTCTTTTATCTATGGGATACCCAACAATAAAGGAAGAAATGATTCTGATGAGTCAGAGAAAGGTGAGTGATCCATTAGATGATGTGAATGAGGTTATCTCAAAAGAAGAATTACTTTCTATGCAAAAGGAAGTGAATGAGATTAAGGTTTCTTCTTTAATCTATCAGTATATTGCAATGCTTTCTGATGCGACACGAAGACATGATATGATTCAGCTGGGTGTCAGCCCAAGAGGATCTCTGGCCTTGTGCAGAATGGCAAAAGCGAGTGCATTTTTGGCTGGCAGAGATTATGTTGTGCCGGAAGATGTTCAGGATGTTGTAAAAGATGTTTTCCGTCATCGTCTGGTATTAAAGTCAAGAGCAAGGTTATCGAGGAAAGATGTGGATAAGATTATGGATGAAATTTGTGCCACTGTACATGTGCCAGATCGAAGAGCGGCAGGAGGAAGAAGATGACCCGAAAAAGATTATGGATGAATCGAATTAGCGGGATTGTCTGTCTGTTACTGTGGATTGCGTTAGTCATTTTTCTTTCTGGAACAACAGGGAAGATTGCCGGGATGGCATTAGGAATTATGTTGCTGGTGGCTGTCATTTATAATCTTTATCTTCCAAAAGAAGTTTCTACTCATCTGATTATTCCTGCCTATGCGCAAAAGGAAGAAAAAATTACCGGACGACTTTGTATCAGCAATACAGGAGTGTTCCCTGTTTTATCTGGGAAAGTTTTTTTACAGGTAAAGAAGACGATTAGTGGGGAACAGGAAATATTTTCTATGAATATCAGGGCAGCGGGACGAAAAAATGGTGCGGCTGCTTTTGTTATAGATTCGGAATATATGGGATTTTTGGAAATCACGATTTTGCGGGTGGAACTGTACAGCTTTTTTGGATGTATGAAAAAGGTAACATATGTAAATCAGGAGAAGGTGGTAATGATTCTGCCACAAACAACGGAACTGCATTTTCCAGTACAAAACAGCGGAGCTGCCTGTTCTTTTTTTGATGAGGAACAAAGTGGTAAAAAGGGAAATGGTCTGGGGGAATATTTTGGAATCCGTCCGTATGTTGATGGAGATTCCATGAAGTTAATTCACTGGAAGCTAACAGGAAAAACAGATGAATATATGGTAAAAGAAGTGGAAGTTCCTATGATGCGGATGCCACTTATTTTTCTCGAAACAAGGGTAGAAAAGCTGGATGCTGCTATGATTGACGGGTTGTTAGAAGCATTTTTTTCTATTTCACAGCATATGGCACAGGAAGGACAGAAGCATTGTCTTTGTTGGTGGGATAAAAATACTGATGGATGGAATTTTTACAATGTGGCAAATGCAATGCAGTTGGAAGAAGTATATGTTCATGTTTTTCACAGTGTATTTTTTTCTCAGGGAAGTGCGACGATAACTTCTTTTGAAGAAGAGAGAAAAGAAGCATTTTCGGAAGTGATTTATATTACAGATTACTGGAATGAACAAAAGGATATTGTAGCTGACTGGAATATGACTTTGTTACTGGAACGGCGGGAAGCAAGGGAAAAAGAGGGGGAAGCTTTCGTTCCATATATTTTTGCAGCGGAGACATTGGGAGAGGATATTGATCGGATTTTGACTGCATACAGGAGTACACATTATGGAGCATAAAAATTCATTTCATATTAAAAAATTGAATCATCAGAGTGGGGATAGCTGGACCAAAACAATGCGGGCCGGCTATGTCTGGCTTGCTGCGATATTGTGTTTTATCTGGTATGCTGCAGGTCGTTTTGAAATGTATATGGCAGGTGTTCTTCTTTTTGTTGGAGCAGCCTTTTTAATACTGCTGTATTTAGCCGGAATATCTGCCGGAAAAGGATTTGCAATCTTTATAAGCAGTCTGTATTTTGTTGTGCCATTTTTCCTTCTTTCCGTAGAAAATATTCGAAAGGCTCTGTTGATTTTTTCAAGAACCGTGGCTGACTATCTGGCAGACTATGGACAGAGTAAAAATATTTTTCATCGTATACTTCAAAATACATCGGTAGATATGCAGACAGGAAATGTGGAGTTTTTGCCATTTGTGGTTGGAATATTGGGGATAACCTTATGGCTCATTCTAGTCATGGCACTGTTGTGGAAAGTTCATCCGTACATTTTGTTTTTTGTAGTAGCGATTTGTTTCGCTTTTCCTTTTTTTGTGTGGGGAATCCGACCAGAGCTGTTTGCGGTATTAAGCTTTCTTATTTTTTGTTTCTTTTTATTTTCATCCTCTTTCTGGGGTGGGGTACTTGGAACAGCAGTTATTATTATTGTGCTTCTTTTAGGAACTTTTTTTGGAATGACGAATACCGGACAGATGTCGGCAGTACAGAAGAATTGGAATAAAGAACGATATAAAGAGCAGGAATCCGTTCTTCCGGAAGGTCAGCTTACAAAGGCAAAGAAGATGAAGCGGACAGATGAGGAAGCTCTTAAAGTAAATATTTATAAGAAAAACAGTTATTATCTGAAAGGATTTGTTGGAACAACTTATGAGAATAATTGTTGGAAAGCAAGTACAAATAACTGGAATATTTTTGGCTCAGACAGGAGTATGCTTGCAGCTTCTGACCGGGAGGCATACGAATCTTTATTATGGCTTCATAATAAAGAATTTTACGGAAACACAGTAATGTATCATTTTGTAAGGCAGAAAAAGCTTTTGGAAGGGAAAACAGATCCGTCTCTTTATACTTTATCTGTAAAAAATGTAGGGGCGAATCGAAAGTATTTTTATCTTCCTTATGAGAGTGCTGTTTTACCAACAATATATGAAGAAGAAGGGACGGCAGCGATTAATAAAACAGAGAATATATTCGCTTCTGGAATAAAAGGAGCAGGAGAATATTCTTTTAAAGCAATGGAAACAATGGCTGGAAAGTTGAAATCGTCTACCAATATTAAGACGGAGGATAAGCATCTTTCCTCAAAAAAAATGACGGAAAGCTACAAAGAATATGTAAATGCAACATGTCTTTTCTTAAATAAAGAAACAAAAACATTGATTTCTTCTGCAACAGAAGGGAGTCTTCAAAGTAATCTATCGGTATTAGCAATTATAAACCGGGTAAAAAGCTTCATGAAAACATCGATTACCTATAATGAAAATCCAGGAAGTATCCCGGAAGATGAAGACTTTGCCCAATGGTTTTTTGAAGATAAAAAAACAGGATACGATGTGCAGTATGCGGCGGCAGCAGTAATGATGTTTCGTTATTATGGAATTCCATCCCGTTATGTGGAAGGATACCTTCTTACACCGGAAACGGTAAAAGAGGCAGGAACGGCAGAGACGGTGACTGTTTCACAAAAATACGCGCATGCATGGCCCGAAATTTATCTGGATGGAATGGGATGGATTCCGATAGAAGTTACTCCAAAATATGAAAACATTATGGGAACACCGTATTATGAGACACAGGAAACTGCGGTAAGTAATTCAAGTTCGTCAGATCAATCTTTAGAAAATGACGATAAGAAGAAACAAGAAAAACAGCAGGAACAAAAAAAGCAGGAAAAAGAACAGACAACAGAAAAGAAATCAGAAAAGAAAACAGTAGAAACACCGCAGCAGATTCCGCAGGATCGCTCAAAGCAAAGCAAAGGTGGAAGAACGGTTCACAAAATCCTGTATATTCTATGTTTCTTTATTTTCATAGCAGGTCTTTTGCTTTTTGTATTTAGAAAACGACTGCAAAAAGTATACCGAAATTATAAAACAGATAAACTTTTAAAACAGCAAAAGTATAGTCAGGCAGTTATGTTCTGGTACGATATTTTGTGTAAAACAATATATGGAAAAGAAAAAATAAAAGATAATCGTGTAAGAACCTTTGAAAAAAGACTTCGTACCTTTGACAGAGAAGTGGAACCGAAAAAGTTACATCTTTGTATGAGGATTCGCCAGAAAGCGGTGTATTCACCAGAAGGAATCACTAGAAAAGAAGCAGAAGCTGCAGTATATTTTCTGAAAAAAGAGTGTGAAAAACTGAAATAAAGGTATTTTAAGTTTCGTTTCTATTGACAGGGAAAACTATAGCGATTAGAATATTTTCATAATTAGATTTAAATTAAGCGAGGAAAAAATATGTGGTTAGCAGATAACTGGAAAGAATATGAAGTCATAGATTGCAGCGAAGGCGAAAAACTGGAACGCTGGGGCAAATACACCCTTCTTCGTCCAGACCCTCAGGTAATCTGGAATACAAAAAAAGAAGATAAACACTGGAAACATTTAAATGCACATTATCACAGAAGCAAAAAAGGTGGCGGAGAGTGGGAGTTTTTTGATCTTCCAAAGCAGTGGGATATTCATTATAGAAGTCTTACCTTCCATTTAAAACCATTCAGTTTTAAACATACAGGGCTTTTCCCAGAACAGGCAGTCAACTGGGACTGGTTTTCTGATAAGATTAAGAAGGCAGGCCGCCCAGTAAAAGTATTGAACTTATTTGCCTATACTGGTGGAGCAACACTTGCAGCCGCAGCTGCGGGAGCATCTGTAACTCATGTAGATGCCTCAAAAGGAATGGTTACCTGGGCAAAGGAGAATGCGGTTGCTTCTGGTCTTGGTGATGCACCGATTCGCTGGCTTGTAGATGACTGTGTGAAGTTCGTAGAAAGAGAAATCCGCCGTGGCAATCATTACGATGGAATTATTATGGATCCACCATCTTATGGACGTGGGCCAAAGGGAGAGATTTGGAAGATTGAGGAGAAGATTTATTCTTTAGTATGTCTTTGTGAAAAGCTTCTTTCCAAAGACCCGCTGTTCTTCTTGATTAATTCCTATACAACAGGATTACAGCCTGCCGTTCTTTCCTATATGTTAGGAACAGCAGTTGCGAAAAAACATGGTGGAAAAGTCAGTGCAGATGAGGTTGGTCTTCCTGTCAGTGCAAATGGACTTGTTCTTCCATGCGGTGCTTCCGGACGATGGGAAAAGAAATAGATGGGAGATAGCATATGAGTGCTAAAAAGACAGCTTTTTATGGAATGTTTCTTGCGCTTGCTTTAGTAGCAGGATATATTGAACAGCTTATACCGATTAATCTTGGAATACCCGGAGTAAAGCTTGGACTTGCAAACATTGTTACGATGCTTCTTCTTTATATAGTAGGAGTCCCAGCAGCCTGCCTGATTTCCGTACTTAGAATCCTATTATCAGGATTCCTCTTTGGAAGCGGATTCGCAATGGTCTACAGTGCAGCAGGAGCGGCAATGAGTATGCTAGTTATGGCACTCTTAAAGAAAACAAAGAAGTTTTCTTCTGTAGGAGTAAGCGTAGCAGGCGGCATCTTCCACAACGTAGGACAGATTATCGTTGCCATGATTGTATTGGAAACAAAGGCATTAGCCTACTATCTCCCAATTTTAATCCTTTCTGGACTCGTAGCCGGAATCTTAATCGGAATCTTAAGCGGGATATTAACAAAGAGATTAAATCCGATAATCAAGCAGCATTTTGTATAAACAGACGAAAACTCTAAACATCCTATTTTGACAGCTGCTTTATAGTCGCTGCGTGTTGAATGTTTGCTTTTGCGCTCGCATCCAGCACTTGCTCCGAAGCCGCATCTGCCAAGATAAGATGTTTAGAGTTTTCTGTTTATAGAAATACTGGAGAATAGTAGATGAAAGTACAAGTCCCCTTTCTTCTTCAGAGATAGAAATCGGATATGGAATATTGCCACTTTTGAGCAATACCGAATTTTTATCCTCTCTGGCATTTCCGAAAACAGAAACTAAGCTAATAGATATATGGCAGATGTGACTTTGGAGCAAGTTCATAATGCGGGCGAGCATTATGAGCGCAGTGATACGGAACAGCTGCCATATATCTATTAGCTTAGTTTCGTCTGTCAAATGACGAGATAAAGGAGGAAACACAAATGGAAATTACATACGATTACTATCGCATATTCTATTATGCGGCTAAATATAAAAGCTTTTCAAAGGCGGCAGAGATTCTGATGAGTAACCAGCCGAATATTACGCATTTTATGAATAATCTGGAGAATCAGCTTGGCTGTCGTTTGTTTATTCGTTCAAATAGAGGAGTAACACTTACAAGAGAAGGGGAGAAGCTATACAAGCATGTAACAATTGCATATCAGCATTTTCAACTGGCAGAGTTAGAACTGGCGAATGATAAAAGTCTGCAGAGTGGAATTATAACCGTTGGTGTAAGTGAGATCGCATTACATTTGCTGATCTTACAGGTAATGGCAGACTTTCGAAAAGCATATCCGGGTATCCGCATCCGCCTTTCCAATCATTCTACTCCGGAGACGATTCAGGAAGTAAAAGATGGTCTGGTTGATCTGGCAGTAGTATCTACACCGGCCGATATCCCTGCTACATTAAAATCTACGTCTTTGATGGATTTTTCAGATGTAATGGTAGTGAGCAGCTCGCATAAAGAATTATGTGAGAAGCCGATACATCTTTCAAAGATGCAGGATTATCCACTCATTTGTCTTGGGAGAGGAACAAAGTCATATGAGTTTTTCAGTAATTTTTATCAAAGATATGGTTTAAAGTTAAATCCAGATATTGAAGCCGGAACAATTCATCAGATTCTTCCGATGGTTGTCTATGATCTTGGAGTAGGTTTTTTACCAGAAAATGTAGGTATAGAAGCCTTAGAAGATGGGAAAATAATAAAAGTACCTCTTATAGAGAAGATTCCTCAAAGACAGATCTGTCTGGTAGAATCAAAAAGAACACCGCTTAGTATAGCAGCTAATGCATTAAAGCAATTTATAAATAATTATATTGAAACGAAATTAAAAGACAAAGCGTGATTATTTAAAGAAATTACCAGGTATGTTATAAAGATATAACAATTATGATTGAAAGCTAATTTATAGTGATTCAGAGATATACAGACTTTCAAAAAATAAAAATAGTCTCTATATTTTAAGAATTATGTCCGAATTGTTATAATAATTTGTAATTATTCTTTCTTTTTTTCTTAAACATTCTTTATCAAATCTGACTGATTTCTGACAAGATTTCTCATATTCATACAAATCGTTTTGTCAAATTGAATAAAAAAATCGTATTTATATGAGAAATCTTTGCACTATGTAAAATTTACATGATAGATAAAAATATAAAACATTTCCACATAAATAAAAAGAGGGGTAGAATGTGTAGCAATGGTTCAGGGCGAACAATCTCTTCCTATTAAATAGGGTAGCAAAGAAGATTGTCACCAATATAAGAATCAGGAAGGAGTGTGGCAGATGGATGCTCTGGTCAATGAACTGATGAAAGAGTTGAATTGCGACACTGTCTTTACGATTCCGGTACTCGGAGGAATCCCGGTTAAAGAATCTGTAGTAGTAACATGGATCATCATGGCGGTCATTCTGGTACTTTGTATAGCGTTAACCAGAAATTTAAGCGTAGAAAATCCAAGTCGTGGACAGATCATACTGGAAACAATCGTAAGCGGCGGACACAATTTCTTCAAGGACACACTGGGAGAACATGGAGCGGAATATATACCGTATCTTATGACAGTGACCCTCTACATCGGTATTGCCAATCTTATCGGACTGCTTGGTTTTAAACCACCGACAAAAGACATGAACGTGACGGCGGCATTAGCATTTATGAGTATTGTCTTAATTGAGGTAGCCGGCATCAGACAAAAAGGAGCAAAAGGATGGGTAAAGAGTTTTGCGGAACCAATTCCAATTATCTTACCGATCAATATTATGGAGATTTTTATTAAACCATTATCTCTGTGCATGCGACTTTTTGGTAACGTACTTGGTTCTTTCGTTATCATGGAATTATTAAAGTTAATTGTTCCGGCAGTATTACCGGCAGTGTTTAGCTGTTACTTTGATATTTTTGATGGTTTGATTCAGGCCTACGTATTTGTATTCCTTACATCGTTGTTTATTAAGGAAGCGACAGAATAAGAAAACAACAAAAAATTTAAAGAGAAAAGAAAAGGAGTGTTGTAATTATGTCATCAGCATTATTTGTAGCAATTGGAGCAGGAGTTGCAGTATTAACAGGTATTGGAGCAGGTATCGGTATCGGTAAAGCTACCGCAGCCGCAACAGATGCAATCGCAAGACAGCCGGAAGCAGAAAGTAAGATCAGTAAAGCATTATTACTTGGTTGTGCGTTAGCAGAGGCAACAGCTATTTACGGTTTCGTTATCGCATTATTAATCATCCTTTTCCTTAAATAATAAAAGCTTAAAAGGCTATTTGGAAACTTACAGATTTTTAATGAAAAAGGAAGGCGGACGAAGAATATGCTTAATATAAATCCATGGAATATGGTAATGATTGTAATAAATCTTCTTGTATTATATGCGATTTTTCGTAAGTTCTTATATAAACCGGTTATGAATGTAATTCATCGGAGAGAAGAATTGATTCAGGGACAGTTTGATTCTGCTAAAAAAACGCAGGATGATGCCCTTCAGTTAAAGGCTGATTATGAAGAAAAATTACAGAAGGCAAATGTAAAGGCCGATGAGATTATTCTTGCAGCAAGAGATCAGGCAAAAGAAGAGCATGAGAAAGCAGTGCTTGAGACACAGGCGAAGACGGACAGAATGATCGAGAAAGCAAAAGCAGATATCGAAAAAGAACAGAAACAGGCACAGCAGGAAGTGCAGGGTGAGATTGCGAAACTTGCACTTATCGCCGCAAGAAAGATTATAGAGACAGGTGAGGCCCATGACGCAGAAGGCAGTAAATAATGCGAAAGTATTATACCGTCTGAATATTTCAAGAAGCGATGTGGAAGAAACCCATAAAATTTTCACGAAGGCCCCTTTCCTTCTCGAGACTCTGACAAATCCAGTTGTTTCAGAGGAAGCGAAAGAGGTAGTGCTTGACAAAATTGCGAGACAGAGTGGAATGCCGGAACTTCTTGAGAATTTTATGAAGATGATGTGCCGGATTGGTGAAATCGGACAGATCACAGATATTTTTAACTGCTATTATGAATACTGGGATAAAATGAATCACATTCTTCACGCAAAAGTCATTTATGCAGATGACAAGGCAAAAGAAGAAAAAGAAGCAATTCAGAAGCAGTTAGAGAGCATTTATCCAGATGAAAAGGTTGTTCTTTCGGAAGAGACAGATGCTTCCCTTCTTGGTGGTTATGTTGTTCGTGTCGGTTATGAAGAGTATGACCACAGTTATGAAGGTAAACTCAGACGGTTAGAAAGAAAATTAACAGGGAGGTGAATCTTGTGGGCGCAATCAGTGCAGAAGATATAATCTCTATTATACAGAGTGAAATCGAAAATTTTGATGTGGACAACACAAGTGAAGAGACAGGTACGGTCATATATGTAGGTGACGGAATCGTTACTGTTTATGGTATTGACCATGCGATGTACGGTGAGGTTGTCGTTTTTGATAATGGAGTAAAAGGAATGGTTCAGGATATCCGTCAGAACGAGATTGGTGTAATCCTTTTCGGACGTGATACTGGAATCAAAGAAGGAACAAAAGTAGTTAGAACAAAGAAAAAAGCAGGTATTCCTGTTGGTAACGAATACATTGGACGAGTAATTAATGCGTTAGGTGAGCCAATTGACGGCGGCGCAGAGATTAAGGCAGATGGTTATCGTCCGATTGAAGAAGAAGCACCTGGTATCATTGAGAGAAAGTCAGTAGATACCCCAATGGAAACGGGTATTCTTTCCATCGACTCCATGTTCCCAATCGGACGTGGACAGCGTGAGTTAATCATTGGTGACCGTCAGACTGGTAAAACTTCTATTGCAACGGATACGATTCTTAACCAGAAAGGAAAAGGAGTTATCTGTATTTACGTTGCGATTGGACAGAAGGCATCCAGCGTTGCCAAGATTGTAAATACCTTAGAGAAATATGACGCAATGGATTATTCTATCGTTTTATCCTCTACAGCAAGTGAACCTGCATCCCTGCAGTATATTGCACCATATGCAGGTACAGCGTTAGCAGAATATTTCATGCATCAGGGAAAAGATGTGTTAATCGTATATGATGACTTATCCAAACATGCGGTAGCATACCGTGCGATTTCCCTGCTGTTAGAGCGTTCTCCTGGACGTGAGGCTTATCCTGGAGATGTATTCTACTTACATTCCAGATTATTAGAGCGGTCCAGCCGTCTTAGTGATAAGCTTGGTGGAGGTTCTATCACAGCACTTCCAATCATTGAGACACAGGCCGGCGACGTATCTGCTTACATTCCTACAAACGTAATTTCTATTACAGATGGACAGATATTCTTAGAGAGTAATCTTTTCTTCGAAGGTATGCGTCCAGCGGTAAACGTTGGTTTATCCGTATCCCGTGTAGGTGGAGCAGCACAGACAAAAGCAATGAAGAAGGCATGCGGAAGTATTCGTATTGACCTGGCACAGTATCGAGAGATGGAGGTATTTACCCAGTTCTCATCAGACCTTGATGATGCAACAAAGGCACAGTTAGCACATGGACGTGCAATCATGGAACTGTTAAAACAGCCATTATGCCATCCATTATCCTTACATGAGCAGGTAATTACATTATGTCTTGCAAACAATGGTATCTTTGATATCGTTATGCCAAAAGAAGTAAAGAAATATCAAAAAGATATTCTTTCTTATCTTGATCTCAAACATCCTGAAATCGGAAAAGAAATTGAGAAAAAGAAAGATTTAACTGATGAATTAATTGCAAAGATTATAGAAGCAGCAAAGGAATACACTGATAAATAACAGGCAGGTGTTGGTATGGCAAGTGCAAAAGAAATTCAGGACAGGATGCGAAGTATCAAAGATACATTGAAAATTACAAATGCAATGTATATGATTTCTTCCTCCAAACTGAAAAAATCAAAAAAAATGTTAGCGGACACAGAGCCGTATTTCTATACCCTTCAGTCTGAAATGAGCCGAATTTTAAGACATCTTCCAGATATGAACAGCATTTATTTTAAGACAAATGCAGAAATTCCGGAAAGAAAGAGAAAAGCCGGTTATATCGTCATTACAGCAGATAAGGGACTGGCTGGTTCTTATAATCATAATATTTTAAAACTTGCAGAAGAAGAACTTGAAAAAAGAGATGATTATAAACTGTTTGTTCTCGGTGAATTAGGACGGCATTATTTTGAACAGAAAGGAATTAATATTGATAAACAGTTCCATTTCGTTGTTCAGGATCCATCTTTAAGCCGTGCCAGAAGAATTGCCGAGGATTTATTAAAGCTTTACCATGAAAATCAACTTGATGAACTTTACATTATATATACAACCATGGTAAATGCAATGCAGGAGGAGGCACAGGTTGCCCAGCTCCTGCCACTGAAGAAAACAGACTTTAAGATTCCAGTTCCGATTGATATCCCATTAGAGGGACTTGCATTAAAACCTTCTGCTGAAGAGGTTATGGACCACATCGTTCCAAACTATGTAGTAGGTTTTGTGTATGGTGCGTTAGTAGAAGCATTTTCCTGTGAGCAGAATGCCAGAATGATGGCAATGGAAGGTGCGACAAACAGTGCGAAACAAATGTTAAAAGAACTGGATATTGAATATAACAGAGCCAGACAGGCTGCGATCACGCAGGAGATTACGGAGGTAATAGCCGGAGCGAAGTCGCAGAAGAAAAAGAAGAAATAAAAAGCGGAAATAATATAAGGAGGCTTTTTTGATGAAAACAGGAAAAATTATTCAGGTTCTTGGACCTGTAGTCGATGTTGAATTTGAAAATCAAGAATTGCCTGCAATCAGAGATGCTCTCGAAGTACAAAATGGAGATAAAAAATGTGTGATGGAGGTTGCACAGCATATTGGTAATCACGTTGTAAGATGTATTATGCTGGCAGCCAGTGAAGGTCTTCACAGAGATATGGAAGTTACTGCTGAGGGAAGCGGTATCAAAGTACCTGTTGGAGAGAAAACATTAGGCCGTCTCTTTAACGTACTTGGTGAGACAATCGATGACGGAGAGCCTATCAAAGACGCTCCAAAGATGGTAATTCACAGAGAACCTCCGACATTCGAAGAACAGAACCCGGCAGTAGAGATTCTTGAAACCGGAATTAAAGTTATCGACCTTCTTGCGCCATATGCAAAAGGTGGTAAGATTGGTCTGTTCGGTGGTGCCGGTGTAGGTAAGACCGTACTGATTCAGGAATTGATCAGTAATATCGCAACAGAACATGGCGGATATTCTATCTTTACCGGTGTAGGAGAGCGTTCCAGAGAGGGTAATGACCTTTGGACAGAAATGGGAGAATCCGGCGTTCTTGCTAAGACAGCTTTAGTGTTTGGACAGATGAACGAGCCACCTGGAGCTCGTATGAGAGTAGCAGAAACCGGACTGACTATGGCAGAATATTTCAGAGATGAAAAGAAACAGGACGTGTTATTATTCATTGATAACATTTTCCGTTTTACACAGGCAGGTTCCGAGGTATCCGCCTTACTTGGACGTATGCCTTCCGCCGTTGGTTATCAGCCAACATTAGCAACAGAGATGGGTGAATTACAGGAGCGAATTGCTTCTACAAAGAACGGTTCCGTAACAAGTGTACAGGCAGTATATGTACCAGCCGATGACTTAACTGACCCGGCTCCAGCAACAACATTTGCTCACTTGGATGCAACAACTGTACTTTCAAGAAAGATTGTAGAACAGGGTATTTATCCTGCCGTTGACCCACTCGAATCCTCATCCCGTATCCTTGAGGCCGATATCGTAGGAGAAGAACACTACGAAGTAGCCAGAAAGGTACAGGAAGCATTACAGAAATACAAAGAATTACAGGATATCATCGCTATTCTTGGTATGGAAGAATTATCTGACGAAGATAAGACAGTCGTATTCAGAGCAAGAAAGATTCAGAAATTCCTTTCCCAGCCATTCCATGTAGCAGAGAACTTTACCGGTATCAAAGGTGTTTATGTACCAGTAAAAGAAACCATTCGTGGATTTAAGGCAATCCTTGATGGTGAGATGGACGAATATCCGGAAAATGCATTCTTCAATGTCGGAACAATCGAGGATGTAAAGAAAAAAGCTGAGGAAATGAAAGCAGCAAACTAGGAGGGGTAGATATGGCTTCAAATACATTTAGTTTAAAAATCATATCCGCCAACCGTGTATTTTTTACAGGAAGATGCCAGTCTGTTATCGTTCCGGGATATGACGGACAAAAAGAAGTACTGGCACATCATGAAAACATGGTTATTGCTGTCAATGAAGGAGAGATGCGTTTCCTTCCAGAAGGGGAAGAGGAATGGCAGTATGCTGTAGTCGGCATCGGTTTTATCGAAATTGTTAATAACCGTGTCACTCTTTTAGTAGAAAGTGTCGAACGCCCAGAGGAAATCGATATCGCAAGAGCACAGGAAGCAAAGGAGAGAGCTTTGGAAAAAATACGTCAGAAACAGAGTATTCAGGAGTATTATCATACACAGGCTTCCCTTTCCCGTGCGATGGCGAGACTTCGAGTTGGTCATAGACAGAAACATGTTTAGGATGCTTTAGAAAGCTGACGAAAGACAGACGAAAATCGAATAAAGTTCATATATCGGTGCGATAATTCGCTTCGTTGGTATGTAAGAGAAAAAGATTAAAAGCAAAAAAGAGGTTTGTATACTCTTGTGCTGAACATTCCATTCTGCCTCAAAAAGCAGAAACTTCGGAGAAAGCAGTCCGAAGTTTCCAGAGTCAGAATTCCATAGCACAAAGGCATAAAACCTCTTTTTTGCTTTTAATCTTTTTCTATTTATAAGTATTGAGCGAATCATCTGCGTAGAGAGTTGGGTTCGATTTTCTGTGTATTTTAAAGTATTTCTGGTTATGTTGGGTTATACAGAACCACTCCTTCTTAAAATAAAGTTTACAAAATTCTTGACAGGATATAGAAAAATAGATATTGTAGAAATGTAATACTGAATAGGATGATATTTTAGATATTCATAGAGGGGTGGTTGCAAAATGAAAAGAAGGTATAGTTGTATTGCGATAATTTTAATAATGTGTATTTTATCAGCCTGTCATAATAAAAAAGAGGAAAGTGTTTCTACATCCGTAAATGATACAGGTGTTACTACAGAAGCCTCAAATGATATTTCGGATGAAACTAGAAAATTGTTAGAACTTGGAGAATATGATGATATAGAATTAAAAGGGGATAGTAGGGATGTTGTTTCTATAGTAAAAAATGATCAAAGATTTCTTTTTCCAGAGTGTAAGGTGCTTTCTGTAACATATACTACTTTTTCTGAAAATGATACTTTTCTATCTTTAAATAAAAAAGAGGTTCTTGAATTGATAGATTTGATTGAGGAAAGTCCTATTTTAAAAGATGGCGATTCGCTCAGTAACTATGGTGTTAAAGAGAATACGCAGGAAAAATATGCAAAAATCTGTATTGTCTATAAAAATAATCATGGAGAAGTACAGAATGTGTGGCTGAATACTTTTAAAGGAGACGTATTACATTTTTGCGATTCTTCAGGAGAAGATTATCGAATAGGGCCGAATAAGAAACTTGTAAAATTTATTACGAAGCATACTGGATATAGAGTATTATCTACGGCAGATTTTGATAAGATTGAGAGAATCGTAGTAAAATACAATAATGAGGAATATCAGCTTTCTGCAAAGAAAACAGAACAGTTTATAAAGGCAGTTAAAAAACTTGATAAAAGACAAGACGAGTTCCACGATTACAATCTTACAGCACTGGCTTACACATCAGATGGGGATGTGTATCATATTAAAGCAGGACTAGGAGAATATTCCGAGAACGATATTGCTATAGAGGGAGCATGTTATGAAGAAGCAGAAAATGTAGTACGGTTACTGGAAAAATAGCTTTTATAGTGATTTTACAGAATACTATCAAGACCTTAATACTTCAAAGCATAGAAATAAAACAGACCGTTAGATTTGACATTCATTTTGATATGAGTTGTCAAACCTAGCGGTCTACTTTTAATACTATTAACTTATTCTATTTCTTATTTCTTACAGAAAAACGTCAGCAATTTCTTTTTCGTCAGATTATCTTTATTCTTTGCTCACAACCTGTTCACAAATTTCCAGTATCATAAAACCATCAAAAACAACAACAGATTTTTGATAGATTTTTTCATACTTTCCTCTCTTTTGAAGCCGGCGTTATGTCGGTTTCTTTTTTTAGATTGGACTGGCTTACTCATTCTCAATGATTTCCTGTATCTCATCTAGTTCCATATCTAATAAATCACTTATCTGCGCTGGTTCATACCCTTTTCGGTACATTTTAATTATAGTCTCGGCAATTCCTTCTTGTTTTCCAATAGTAATTCCTTCTTGTTTTCCAATGGCGATTCCATTCTCAGTACCTTCCACATATGCCTGTTCTTTTATTCCCTGACTCAGATTACACATATCATTCACATCCTTTCTGATATCACTTTCCAATGGAATATCAAATTCATTTCCTATAATATCAAACTTCTCATCTACATTTAATTTTGCGGATAATAACGCTCCCAGTAAACGATGAAGTTCATATCGTTCCTCTTTTTCTGGAAGGTCTTCTGCTAAACCTATTAAGACAATATTTGCAAGGTCTATGTCACCTTTCCATTGATAAGTACCGACTACACTTTCCTGTGTAAAATGAATATAATTCATACAGTTTTGCGACATATTCATACAAATCCATATGGAATATACTCGTTTTATATCATTATAATTGGAATTTACAAATTCTCTACCCTTCTGTGAAGAAATCATCCTGCTGACATAGAATACTGCTCTATTTATTATATCATATGCCGATGGTTCTGCTTTCTGTGCTTCTATATTCACAATAACCTGTGATAAACCGTCTTTCATCCGCACATAGAATATAATATCAAATCGTACCAGCCCTTCATTAAGTTCGCTGTTTTCTGTATTTAATCCAATTACTTTTTCTCCGTCTTGTTCTTTTTCTACATTTGTGCTTCCTGCATCTACTGGAACTGTGCTAATATATGGTTCTCCTTCAATATACTGCACGACATCTTTAGGGTTCATTCCTTTAAATTCATCAATCGTCTTTACAAGTATATGTGCAAGTATAATTTTATGCCCCAGTAGATTCTTTGCCTTTTCATCATATTGTGCATCTTTATCGGTCGCTGATATTGATTTCTTAATATCTTTGTCCACAGATACGCTCCTTTCTACTACAATGAAAATATCTTATTTTGTCATTTTCATTATAGCTCATGCTATATCTTTATAGCAAATACTTTTTCTTTTTATTTACCAAAAGTTTCCTTTTGATGTGGCTTTATAAATGGAGAATAATCGCATTCTGTAATATGTGCATTTTTAATGCTATTCTATATAGAGTAATTAGAAGATTCCTCAAATCACTCCAACAATAAATGGAAATTTCATCCTTAGCCAAAGTACAGCTCCCGAAGAGAGTATAGCTGTGACCTCGGAGCAAGGTTTGAATGCGCGCACGTAAGCGAGCATTCAAACCGCCGCGACTAAAGTCACAAATATAGCAGCTATACTCTTTTTGGGGGCGTCTCTTTTGCCTGCGGCAAATTCTATTTAATGCAAAGGACTTTACCTGTTATGAAATCAAGTATATAATACAAAAAAGTACAGTTGGAATTTTGATTTCCTCGTAAAATCAGATATACAAAATCAGACAGAAAAAACAGGGAGAAAAATACAATGAAATGGATGATTGCATCAGATATACATGGTTCTGCATTTTACTGTGAGAAGATGCTTAAGGCATTTGAAAGAGAACAGGCAGATAAATTACTTTTGTTAGGGGATATCCTCTATCATGGACCACGAAATGATCTGCCGAAAGGATATGCGCCCAAAAAAGTAATAGAGCTGCTTAACAACATAAAAGAAAAGATTCTCTGTGTTCGTGGAAACTGCGATGCGGAAGTGGACCAGATGGTATTAGAATTCCCGATTATGGCAGACTATGCGATGATCACAGAGGGAGATTTGAATATCTTTGTGACACATGGTCATCATTTTAATGAAAAGAAGCTGCCGCCGATGTTTGAAAAGACACAGGAGGGGTTGATATTATTGCATGGGCATACCCACGTTCCAGTATGCAGAGTACATGAAAGTTATACTTACATGAATCCAGGCTCTGTATCTATTCCAAAGGAAAATTCGGAACACAGTTATATGATACTGGAGAATGGAGCGTTGTGGTGGAAGACATTAGACGGTGAGACATACCTTAATTTTAAAGGAAGTAAGCCGGAAAGAGGGTATTGCAGAGAGGAGTATAGATAGTATATCAGATGTGAGATGACTCCAGCATCTCACAGCAAGAATGCCGGGGCATTCTTGAATCTTGAGATATTAATACAGAACAGGAGGTGTGCTATGAAAAGAACGGATCAATATCTTTATCTTGCGAATGGAAGACTGCATCGGTCGTTATTTGGTGCAATCAATGAAAAAGGAGAAGTTAAGATTGTAAAAGATAATCAGGTGTTAACTAGGATGAATGAGAAGCAAGCGAAAGCGTTAGGGAATATAGCAAGAAAGATTAAAGAATTGGACAATCAAAAATCAATATCTGCTGTATATCTTTATGGAAGTGTTGCCAGAGGGTCTGCACATGGAATGAGTGATTTGGATATTTTTATTGTATTAAACGATAATGATTTAACGCCAGAAGAGTGTAGAAAGTTTCGTATAGAAAATAGCTCGTTTAACGATATAGATATAGATATTCACTTTGAAAATAGGAATATTTTTTTGAAATCAAATAGCACATACCATACAAATATAAAAAAGGAGGGGTTAGAATTATGGACAGCATGACTTATTTAGATTTTGCAGAAAATGATTATAAATATTTTATGCATAGTTATGAATCAGGATATGTAGCCAATAATATGGCTGCGAATGCACAGAATACTGCCGAGAAGTATTTAAAACACCTGATAGACCAATATGACCATGATGAGCAAAGACTTGATTTGCGAACGAGAACTTTACGAACACATAACTTATCTCAGTTGATGAATTATTTATCTAACGAAATGGGTATGGAGATTCCGCTGAGAGTAAAACGTGATATCAATGCTTTAAATAACTATTATTTTAATGCAAGATATCCGGGAGATAATTCCTTTTTTGTAAGTAAGGATGACATAGAAATATGTAAAGAAGGCTTGGATTCTTGCAGAGAATTGGTGTTGAGCGTAGATAAGGAAATGAGGACAAAAAATAAAGAGAAAGAACTAATATCTGAGAATATTCCAATAGTGGAAGACGAGGAATGGGATATCTAATATGAAAAAACAAATTTTATCTATTATTATGGCAGGCTGTCTGCTCTTATCTATGACAGCATGTTCTTCAGACAAGAAAAATACGAAATCAGCATCCGAACAAACAACAGCAGATACTTCTACATCAACTAACTCACCGCAGGAATACAGCAAAACCGATTTCGTCATGAGCACCGTCTTAAGTGAAAAAATATACGGAACAAAAGATGTTACACAAGACATAAAAGAAGAACTCGATAAACTAGAGAAAGAACAGCTTTCCTGGCGAGAAGACAGCAGCATTGTTTCAAAAATTAATGCCGATGCACAAAAAGGCACAAAAACTAAACTGGATTCTGATATGACTTCATGGGTAGAGGATTCTTTAGAACTTGCAAAGCGAAGTAACGGAGCCTTTGACCCGACCATCGGCAGGCTCACAAGACTGTGGAACATAGAAGGGGATAACCCTAAAGTTCCATCAAAACAGGAAATAAAGAATACTTTAAAAGATACTGGGTATACTAAAATACATCTGGAGAAAGTAGAAACCCAGAATACAGCTACTGCTAAAAAGAACGTAGATAAAGATATAAAAGATAATACAGATAAAAATGGAGATGCAGCCAAAGATACAGACAATAACACGACAAATAGTACCGCCCAGAATACAGCTGATAACATGGTAAACAATGAAGCTAATAATACGCCTGACAATACAGCTCTAAATGAAGAAAGATTAGAGACGACAGACAAAAAGACCAATACAGATGAAAGTATTTCTTCTATATATATAGAAGACCAATGCACCCTCGACCTCGGAGCAGTAGGCAAAGGAATCGCCTGTGACGTAGCACAGAACTATTTAAAACAACAAAAAGAAGTAAGCGGAGCGGTCATCGCCGTTGGAGGCAGCATCCTCTTATATGGAAGCAAAGCAGACGGAAGCAACTGGAATGTCGCTGTACAAAATCCAAGAGGCAAGGATGGAGAAGCAATGGGAGTCCTGTCCCTCTCTGGCACAACAAACGTCTCCACATCAGGAGACTACGAAAAGTACTTCATGCAAAACGGAAAAAGATACCACCACATCCTAGATCCTTCAACCGGTTATCCAGCAGAAAGCAGTCTGATCTCTGTAACAGTAGTAAGCGACAACGGCTTACTCTCTGACGGTCTTTCCACCGCCTGTTTTGTCCTCGGCAAAGAAAAAGGAGAAAGACTACTAGAAACCTATGGAGCAGAAGGTGTATTCATTGATCAAAATAAAAAAGTTACTGTTACAAAAGGACTCAAAGATAAATTTACAATATTAAACGAAGAATATACTGAGTAGATGAAGGATAGAAAAAATCAAAAGCTTTTCCACAACCATCTGACCTATTCCTCAAATACTTTCCGATAAATCAAAAAGTTTACTCAGCTATTGAGGAAGCACACTAAGAAGCAAGTATAGAAGCTTTTCAGCTATTGAAAGCGCATTGAGAAGTATACTAAGGAAAGAAGAGGATTCAAAAAGCTTTTGAGCAAAGCTGTACTGCATAAGCGGTAGTTAATTACTCAACGTGACAAAACAAAGTGCTTCAAAACGGAGTTGCAGAAGACAGAAACCTTAGACTTTCTCCTAATAGAAAGTCTAAGGTTTCGTCAGCCTTGTCAACACCCCATTGTAGCTACTCTTCGTCAATCTGCACAAAAACTTTCTTGATATTCCTTTAAAACTTTTTGAAAAAAACACTTGATTTATTCCTGGAATCGTGTATAATAAAAAGCGTTGTGTGACATGATAGCAAAGAAGCGCGAGGTTGCTGTGATGGAAAAATCCATTGCAGGTTTTCCGTGGAGCGAATGTCAAGTTTAGAAACTGGCGACAAGTCACTGTACAATATTTACAATCTACAAATTCAGCGTAGAGACGCAGTGTGGTATCATAGATGATACACACGGAGGAGTGTACAGTCACCGCTTGTCGTACTAGATTAAGTGCGAAAAGGAGGCGACTTTTTTTATGGCAAGTCAAATTATGAGAATCACGTTGAAAGCGTATGATCATCAGTTAATCGATGCATCCGCAAAGAGCATCATCGAAACTGTAAAGAAAACAGGATCTAAGGTGAGCGGTCCAGTACCGATGCCAACTAAGAAAGAGGTAGTTACAATTCTTAGAGCGGTTCACAAATATAAAGATTCCAGAGAGCAGTTCGAGCAGAGAACACACAAGAGATTAATTGATATCATTACACCAACACAGAAGACAGTTGATGCATTATCAAGACTCGAAATGCCAGCAGGTGTTTACATCGACATCAAGATGAAACAGAAATAATTTTACGTCCTATAGCTAGTATGATTATCCAGGCTAGAACGTAAGACATTTTGAGAGGGTAATCCGCTGTAGACTAGAATGATTGCATCAGATGTTTGAAGCAATCCGCTGTAGAAAATTAGGAGGAAGACGAAATGAAGAAGGCTATTTTAGCAACAAAAATCGGTATGACTCAGATCTTCGCAGAAGATGGTGAATTAATTCCGGTTACAGTATTACAGGCTGGACCTTGTGAAGTAACACAGGTTAAAACAGTTGAAAATGACGGTTACAGTGCCGTACAGGTTGGCTTCCAGGATATGAGAGAAAAGTTATCCACAAAGCCAATGAAAGGACATTTCGAAAAAGCAGGAGTATCTGTTAAGAGATTCGTCAGAGAATTTAAATTAGACGATGCAGAGAATTACGAATTAGGTCAGAAAATCACAGTTGATGTTTTTGAAGCTGGTGATAAAGTTGATGCAACTGCTATTTCAAAAGGTAAAGGTTTTCAGGGAGCTATCAAGAGACATGGACAGCATACAGGTCCTAAGACACATGGTTCTAAATACCATCGTCATGCAGGATCAAACGGTATGGCATCTGACCCATCCAAGGTAATGAAAGGCAAGAAGATGCCTGGACAGATGGGACATGTACAGATTACTATCCAGAATCTTGAAGTAGTTAAAATAGATGCAGAAAATAATGTTATTTTAGTAAAAGGATCCGTTCCAGGACCTAAGAAGTCTTTAGTAACATTAAAAGCAGCAGTTAAAGCGTAGGCGCTTAAGGAAGGAGGACTTACAAATGGCATCAGTATCTGTTTATAATATGGAAGGTGCTCAGGTTGGTACAATCGAATTAAGCGATTCTATCTTTGCAGTGCCTGTGAATGAACATTTAGTACATCAGGCTGTTGTAGCACAGCTTGCAAATAAACGCCAGGGTACTCAGAAGGCTAAAACACGTTCTGAAGTAAGAGGCGGCGGAAGAAAACCATGGAGACAGAAAGGAACAGGTCATGCAAGACAGGGATCTATCCGTGCTCCACAGTGGACAGGCGGCGGAGTTGTATTTGCTCCAACACCAAGAGATTATTCCGTAAAGATGAATAAGAAAGAAAAACAGCTCGCAATGAAATCTGTTTTAACATCTAAAGTTAATGAGAGCAAATTCATCGTATTAGATGAGTTAAAATTAGCTGAGATTAAAACAAAACAGATCAAAGCAGTTTTAGATAATCTCAAAGTTGAGAAGGCTTTAATCGTAACAAAAGAAAAAGACGATGTTGTGGTTAAGTCAGCTAACAACTTACCTAAAGTAGCAACTACTGCATTAAACAACATCAACGTATACGATATTCTTAAATACGATACAGTTGTTGTTACAAGCGAGGCAGTTGCAGCAATCGAGGAGGTATACGCATAATGGCAGATTTAAAATATTATGACGTCATCTTAAAGCCAGTCGTTACTGAAAAAAGTATGACTGCTATGGGCGAAAAGAAATACACATTTTACGTAAATCCAGATGCAACTAAGACTCAGGTTAAAGAAGCAGTTGAGAGAATGTTCGAGGGTGCTAAAGTTGCTAAAGTTAACACAATGAACTTAAATGGTAAAAAGAAAAGAAGAGGCATGGTTTACGGAAGAACTGCTGCTAAGAAAAAAGCCATTGTTCAGTTAACACAGGATAGTGCAGATATTCAGATTTTTGAAGGTCTGTAAGATTTAAAGATAACAGGAAATTATACGCATAAAAGCGTGATATCAAATATTCGGAAACGAAAGGAGTGAAAGTAATGGGAATCAAAACTTATAACCCATATACACCTTCCAGAAGACATATGACCGGTTCTGATTTTTCAGAGATCACAAAGAAAACTCCTGAGAAATCTCTCACTTATTCTTTAAAGAAAAATTCCGGCCGTAACAACCAGGGTAAAATCACAGTTAGACATCGTGGCGGCGGTGCTAAGAAGAAATATAGATTAATCGATTTCAAGAGAAATAAAGATGGTATTCCAGCAAAAGTTGTTGCTATCGAATACGATCCAAACAGAACAGCAAACATTGCTTTAATCTGTTACGTAGATGGACAGAAGTCCTACATTATTGCACCTAATAAATTAGAGGTTGGCACAACAATCATGAACGGTCCAGACGCTGAAATTCATATTGGAAACTGCCTTCCACTTGAGAATATCCCAGTTGGTACAGAAATTCACAACATTGAGATGCATCCTGGAAAAGGAGCTCAGTTAGTTCGTTCCGCTGGTAACTCCGCACAGCTTATGGCTAAGGAAGGAAAATATGCAACATTAAGACTTCCATCCGGAGAAATGAGAATGGTTCCTTTAAACTGTCGTGCTACAATCGGTCAGGTTGGAAACATCGAACATGACCTTATCAACATTGGTAAAGCAGGACGTAAACGTCACATGGGAATCCGTCCTACAGTTCGTGGTTCTGTTATGAACCCTAACGATCATCCACACGGTGGTGGAGAAGGTAAGGCTAGTATCGGTCGTCCAGGTCCATGTACTCCATGGGGTAAACCGGCACTCGGCTTAAAGACCAGAAAGAAAAACAAACATTCTAACAAATTGATCGTAAGAACAAGAGACGGAAAGAACGTTAAATAATTAAGGAGGTAACTCATGGCTCGTTCATTAAAAAAAGGACCATTTGCTGATGCAAGTTTATTAAAAAAAGTAGATGCGATGAATCAGTCCGGCGACAAGAGTGTTATTAAGACATGGTCCCGCCGTTCTACTATCTTCCCATCCTTCGTAGGTCATACCTTCGCAGTTCATGATGGAAGAAGACATGTACCTGTATATGTTACAGAAGATATGGTTGGACATAAATTAGGAGAATTCGTTGCAACCAGAACATACAGAGGACATGGAAAAGACGAAAAGAAGAGTAAAGTTAGATAGATAACAGCCTGAAAGGAGGGTTCATCCATGGCAAAAGGACATAGATCCCAGATTAAAAGAGAAAGAAATGCAAATAAAGATAACAGACCATCTGCTAAGCTTTCTTACGCTAGATGTTCTGTAACAAAAGCATGTTTCGTACTTGATGCCATCAGAGGTAAAGATGTTGAAACAGCTTTAGGAATTTTAGAATATAATCCAAGATATGCTTCAGAAATCATTGGAAAGTTATTAAAATCTGCCATTGCAAACGCAGAGAACAATAATGGCATGAATAGAGAGAACCTTTATGTAGCAGAGTGTTACGCAGATAAAGGACCTACAATGAAGAGAATACAGCCTAGAGCACAGGGCCGTGCTTACAGAATCGAAAAGAGACAGTGCCATATTACTGTTGTTCTGGATGAAAGATAAGGAGGTTTACAATGGGACAGAAAGTTAATCCTCATGGTTTAAGAGTCGGAATCATCAAGGATTGGGATTCAAGATGGTATGCAGAAAAAGATTTCGCAGACAATCTTGTTGAAGATGATAAAATCAGAAAATATATTAAAAATCGTTTATACAGCGCAGGAATTTCTAGAACAGAAATCGAACGTGCTTCTGATCGTGTAAAGATCATTATTCATACAGCAAAACCGGGTATCGTTATTGGACGTGGCGGTTCTGCAATCGATGAGTTAAAGAAAGAACTTGAAAAACTTACAGGAAAGAAACTCATCATCGAAATCAAAGAAGTTAAGAGATTTGATGTAGATAAAGATGCTCAGTTAGTAGCTGAGAACATCGCACAGCAGTTAGAGAATCGTATTTCCTTCCGTCGTGCAATGAAGTCCTGTATGCAGAGAACTATGAGAAACGGCGCATTAGGTATCAAGACATCTTGTTCCGGCCGTTTAGGCGGAGCTGATATGGCCCGTACAGAGTTCTACAGCGAGGGAACAATTCCACTGCAGACACTTAGAGCAAATATTGATTATGGTTTCGCTGAAGCTAACACAACTTATGGAAAAGTTGGTGTTAAAGTTTGGGTATACCATGGTGAAGTACTTCCTACAAAGGAAACTAAGGAAGGGAGCGATAAATAATGTTAATGCCTAAAAGAGTAAAACGTCGTAAACAGTTCCGTGGTTCCATGGCTGGAAAAGCTACAAAAGGAACAGCTATCACTTATGGTGATTTCGGACTGGTAGCTTGTGATCCATGCTGGATTAAATCCAACCAGATCGAAGCAGCCCGTGTAGCCATGACTCGTTATATGAAGCGTGGTGGTAAAGTTTGGATTAAGATTTTCCCAGATAAACCGGTTACAGCAAAACCTGCAGAAACTCGTATGGGTTCTGGTAAAGGTTCACTGGAATATTGGGTAGCAGTAGTTAAACCAGGTCGTGTAATGTTTGAAGTTGCTGGAGTACCTGAAGAAACAGCGAGAGAAGCTTTACGTCTTGCAATGCATAAATTACCTGTAAAATGTAAAATCGTATCTCGTGCAGATTTAGAAGGCGGTGATAACAGTGAAAACAACTAAGTATGTAGAAGATTTAAGAACAAAATCCATCGCAGAACTTAATGAAGAATTAGTAGCTGCTAAGAAGGAATTATTTAATTTGAGATTCCAGAACGCAACAAATCAGTTAGATAACACCAGCAGAATTAAAGAAGTCAGAAGAAATATTGCCAGAATCCAGGGAATTATTGCTGAACAGAATAGTGCTGAGTAATCGGGAAGGAGGAATTTGTTGTGGAAAGAAACCTTAGAAAAACTCGTGTAGGTCTCGTAACAAGCGATAAAATGGATAAAACAATCGTTGTAAGTGTAACAGACAACGTAAAACATCCTTTATATAACAAGATCGTAAAAAGAACTTATAAATTAAAAGCTCATGATGAAAACAATGAGTGCAGAATTGGTGACAGAGTAAAAGTAATGGAAACAAGACCTTTATCTAAAGATAAGAGATGGAGACTTGTTGAAATCGTTGAGAAGGCTAAATAGTTAGCACGGAAGGAGATATAGTATGATCCAACAGGAATCTAGACTTAAAGTTGCTGATAATACTGGAGCAAAAGAACTTCTTTGTATCCGTGTTATGGGTGGCTCAACAAGAAGATATGCTAATATCGGTGACACTATCGTTGCTACAGTTAAAGATGCAACACCAGGCGGTGTTGTAAAAAAAGGTGACGTAGTTAAAGCCGTAGTTGTACGTACAAAAAAAGGCGCTCGTCGTAAAGATGGTTCTTACATCAAATTTGACGAAAATGCTGCAGTTATCATCAAAGATGATCTGAATCCAAGAGGAACCCGTATTTTTGGACCAGTTGCTAGAGAACTTCGTGAGAAGAAATTCATGAAGATTGTTTCCTTAGCACCGGAAGTATTATAAGGAGGTAACTACTGTGGCTCAGAAAATTAAAAGAAATGACATGGTAAAAGTTATTGCCGGTAAAGATATCGATAAAGAAGGAAAGGTTCTTTCCGTTGACGCTAAGAATCATAAAGTTGTTGTAGAAGGCATCAACATGGCTACAAAACATACAAAACCAAGCATGCAGAATCAGGCAGGCGGTATTGTTCAGGAAGAAGCAGCAATCGACGTATCTAACGTTATGCTTCTCCACAACGGACAGCCTACAAGAGTTGGTTTCAAGTTTGTAGATGGAAAGAAAGTACGTTTCGCAAAATCAACTGGCGAAGTAATCGACTAATTTAAGAGAGGAGGCTGACCGAAGTTGACTAGACTGAAAGAACAGTATGACAGCCAGATTAAGGCTGCCATGATGAAAAAATTTGGCTATAAAAATGAAATGCAGATTCCAAAGCTCGTTAAGATCGTTGTAAACATGGGTGTTGGTGATGCAAAAGAAAATCATAAATTATTAGACTCTGCAATCGGTGATATGGAAAAAATCACAGGTCAGAAAGCTGTAGTTTGTAAAGCAAAGAAATCCGTTGCTAACTTCAAGTTAAGAGAAGGAATGCCAATCGGATGTAAAGTAACTTTAAGAGGCGACAAGATGTACGAATTCGCTGATCGTCTTATTAACCTTGCTTTACCACGTGTACGTGACTTTAGAGGTGTTAATCCTAACGCGTTCGACGGAAGAGGAAACTACGCACTTGGTATTAAAGAGCAGTTAATCTTCCCTGAAATCGAGTACGATCAGGTAGACAAAGTTAGAGGTATGGATGTTATCTTCGTTACAACAGCTCATACTGATGAAGAAGCTCGTGAATTACTTACTTTATTTGGAATGCCGTACGCAAAATAGTTAGGAGGATTTCTAATGGCTAAGAAAGCAATGAAAGTTAAACAGCAGCGTAAACAGAAATTCTCATCTAGAGAATATTCTCGTTGCAAAATTTGTGGCCGCCCACATGCTTATTTAAGAAAATACGGAATCTGCAGAATCTGTTTCCGTGAATTAGCATACAAAGGTCAGATTCCTGGAGTTAAAAAAGCAAGCTGGTAGAAATATTAGGAAGGAGGCAGCTAATAATGACAATGAGCGATCCAATTGCAGATATGCTTACTAGAATTCGTAATGCAAATACTGCAAAACACGATACAGTAGATGTTCCTGCATCTAAAATGAAAATTTCCATCGCTGATATTCTTTTAAAAGAAGGATATATCAAAGGTTATGACATCATCGAGGATGGTGCATTTAAGACAATCCGTATTGCATTAAAATACGGTGCTGATAAGAACGAAAGAATTATTTCTGGATTAAAGAGAATCTCTAAACCAGGACTTCGAGTATACGCAGACGTTGAAAATATGCCAAAAGTACTTGGTGGTTTAGGCGTTGCAATCATCTCCACAAACAAAGGTGTTGTTACAGACAAAGAAGCTCGTTCTATGAACGTAGGTGGAGAGGTATTAGCATTTGTATGGTAGTTCTTTAAGAACTGCATTACATTAACCGTATAGGTTACGGGATTAGCTTAAGAAGAAAGGCTTTATTAAAAGCCTTTTCTGAAAAGCTCATCGCTAAGACGATGAGAGATATATATACTACTGAAAACAGAAAAGACATGGTCTTTTCCGACAATTTAAGGAGGTGCAATATGTCACGAATTGGTAGATTACCAGTTGAAATCCCTGCAGGTGTTGAAGTTACTGTTGCAGAGAACAACGTTGTGACTGTAAAGGGTCCTAAAGGAACACTCACAGAGAGTCTTCCAGTAGAAATGGACATTAAAGTTGAAAATAATCAGGTAGTTGTTACAAGACCTAACGATTTAAAGAAAATGAAATCTTTACATGGTCTTACAAGAACTCTGGTTGCAAATATGGTAACAGGTGTTACAAAGGGATACGAAAAAGTTCTTGAAATCAACGGTGTTGGTTACAGAGCTCAGAAACAGGGCAAGAAACTTATTCTTTCTCTTGGATATTCTCATCCTGTAGAAATGGAAGATCCAGAAGGTCTTGAGTCTGTATTAGACGGACAGAACAAGATTACTATCAAGGGAATCGACAAACAGAAAGTTGGACAGTACGCAGCTGAAATCAGAGAAAAGAGAAAACCAGAACCTTACAAGGGAAAAGGTATCAAGTATGCTGATGAAGTAATCAGACGTAAAGTCGGCAAGACAGGTAAGAAATAATTAGGAGGAAGTAAGAATGATTAATAAAAAATCAAGAAGTGAAGTTCGTGCTAAAAAACATAGAAGACTTCGTAACCGCATCAGCGGAACTGCTTCTACTCCACGTTTAGCCGTATTCAGAAGCAACAATCATATGTATGCTCAGATTATCGATGATACCGTTGGAAAAACTCTTGTTTCAGCTTCTACAGTACAGAAAGAAGTTAAGGCAGAGCTTGAAAAAACTAATGACGTTGCAGCAGCAGCTCATTTAGGAACAGTAATTGCTAAGAGAGCAATTGAAAAAGGTATCACAACAGTTGTCTTCGACAGAGGAGGTTTCATTTACCAGGGTAAGATTCAGGCACTGGCAGATGCAGCCCGTGAAGCTGGTCTTAATTTCTAAACAAGGAGGATATAACATGAAGCGCGAATTAATTGATGCTAGTCAATTAGAATTAGAAGAAACAGTAGTATCAATCAAACGTGTTACTAAGGTAGTAAAAGGTGGACGTAATATGCGTTTCGCTGCTTTAGTAGTAGTTGGTGATAAAAACGGTCATGTTGGAGCTGGTTTAGGTAAAGCGATTGAAATTCCTGAAGCTATCCGTAAGGGAAAAGAAGACGCTATGAAGAAACTGGTTAAGGTTCCTGTAAATGAAGTAGGTTCCATCCCACATGATTTCATTGGAAAATTTGGAAGTGCAGAAGTTTTATTAAAAGCATCTCCAGAAGGTACCGGTATCATCGCCGGAGGTCCTTCTCGTGCGGTTCTTGAACTTGCAGGATATAAGAATATCCGTTCCAAAGCATTAGGTTCTAACAATAAACAGAACGTAGTACTTGCTACAATCGCTGGTCTTAAAGAGATTAAGACTCCAGAAGAAGTTGCAAGACTTCGTGGCAAATCAGTTGACGAACTGTAAAAGGAGGAAAGAAAGATGGCAGATAAATTAAAAATCACATTAGTTAAGTCTCCTATCGGTGCTATTCCTAAACAGAGAGCAACTGTAGAAGCATTAGGACTTAAAAAAGTCAACAAAACAGTTGAAATGCCTGACAACGATGCTGTACGCGGAATGATTTGGCATGTTAGACACTTGGTAAAAGTTGAAGAAATTTAATTGCAGATAAGGAGGTACCCGTAAATGAATTTATCTAATTTACATCCTGCTGCAGGTTCCAAACACAGCGATGCTTTCCGTGTAGGTCGTGGACATGGTTCAGGAAACGGAAAGACTGCAGGCAGAGGACAGAAAGGTCAGAAATCTCGTTCTGGCGGAAAAGTTCGTGTAGGTTTTGAAGGTGGACAGATGCCTTTATACAGAAGACTTCCTAAGAGAGGCTTCACTTGCATCAACTCAAAGAAAATCATCGCAATCAATGTTTCCGAACTTGAAAGATTCGAAGCAGATAGCGTTGTAACAATCGACACTTTAATCGAAAGTGGTTTAGTAAAAAATACCTTTGACGGTGTTAAAATTCTTGGAAACGGAGAATTAAGCAAGAAGCTTACAGTCCAGGTTAACGCATTCTCTAAGAGTGCTGTAGCTAAGATTGAAGCTGCTGGCGGAAAAGCTGAGGTGATTTAATGTTCGAAACTCTCAGAAATGCTCTGAAAGTGAAGGATATTAGAAAAAGACTCCTATTTACATTAGTAGTTTTAATTATCTGCCGATTGGGCAGTCAGCTTCCAATACCGGGAATTGACACTGATACAATCAGCCAGTATTTAAACTCTTTGTTAGGAGATTCTTTTAACCTGTTGAATTCCTTTACTGGCGGATCATTTGAATCTATGTCATTGTTCGCGTTAAACGTAACACCATATATCACGGCTTCTATCATTATCCAGCTCCTTACCATTGCCATTCCGGCATTGGAAGAGCTGTATCGTGATGGCGAGGACGGACGTAAGAAGATTAACAACATCACAAGATTTGTTACCCTCGGACTTTCCGTTCTTGAAAGTGCCGGTCTGGCAATCGGTTTTGGAAAACAGGGCCTTTTGTCAAACTATGGTCCGCTGATCGTAATGGAGATGATTGTTTGCTTAACAGCAGGATCAGTCTTTGTTATGTGGCTTGGAGAACAGATTACAGATAAAGGTGTAGGAAACGGTATTTCCATCATCTTACTTTGTAACATCGTTTCCCGTATGCCAAGTGATTTATATAATCTGTACCAGAAATTTATGGAAGGTAAACAGATTAGCAACGTAATTATTGCCGGAGTGATTATTTTCATTGTTATTATTGGAACGATTATTCTTACAATTATTTTAAATGATGCAGAGAGAAGAATCCCTGTGCAGTATTCAAGAAAAATCCAGGGTGGAAGCCAGCTTGGAGGATTAGGATCAACATTACCTGTAAAAGTAAATACAGCAAATGTAATGCCAATCATCTTTTCTTCCTCACTGTTACAGTTCCCACTGGTAATCAAGCAGCTCATTGGAGCAGATCCAAAAGGTGCTGCCGGATTTATTTTCAACGCATTAAATCAGTCAAACTGGTGTAATCCAGATCACTGGAACTGGTCTATCGGTTTAATCGTTTACCTGGTTCTCAACGTAATATTCGCATATTTCTACACATCGATTACATTTAATCCGTTAGAAATATCCAATAACATGAAGAAACAGGGTGGTTACATTCCAGGAATTCGTCCTGGTAAGGCAACCGTTGATTACTTAAATTCAATTTTAACTTATATTATTTTTATCGGTGCAGTTGGTCTTTGTATCGTTGCAGTAATTCCGATTTTCTTTAACGGATACTTTGGTGCGAATGTCTCCTTTGGAGGAACATCTATCATCATTATCGCTGGTGTAGTATTAGAGACAATGAAACAGATTGAATCTCAGACATTAGTACGTCAGTATACCGGATTTTTAACAGAATAATATTCGAATTTTTTATAGAAAACCTGTGTTGTTGAATCTATGATTGAACAGCGCAGGTTTTTTTGTTGTAGGACGGACGAAGGCTATCCGCTCTCTTTGGGCGCGTCTGTTGACCACCCACAAGGGTAATTTTTTGTTTTTGTATCGGGAATTTTCCCAAACATCGTGGAAAAATACAAAAAATTAAGCACATTTGTAAAAATGTATAATTTACAGAACAAAGAAAATGTTGTAATATATACATATAGAAACGGGTGACATAAGCGGTAATATTTGTGCGATTTTATCGGAATGTATTTTTTTGTAAGCAATTGGCTGGTGAATTTTATTTCTTTCCGATATATTTTAATGCTCAGATAAGCAGAAAGGGAATGCGTAGCTTTTTGTCATGCGGCCAAAACAAATGGAGGTATAAGAAGATATGTATGACATTATTGTAATTGGTGCCGGTGTTACTGGTACTTGTACTGCAAGAGAGTTGTCCAAGTATCAGGTAAATATGTGCGTAATCGATAAGGGTGATGACGTTGCATCTGGAACATCCAAAGCAAACAGTGGTATTGTTCATGGTGGATATGACTGTAAACCAGGAACTCTTATGGCAGAGATGAACGTAAGAGGTAACGAGCTTCTTTATGAACTGGCAGAGGATCTGGATTATCCAATTAAGAAAAACGGTTCCCTCATTGTCTGTACTGTACCGGGAGAAAGAGGCAAGTTAGATGTCCTTTTAGAGCAGGCAAAAGAGAACGGTGTTCCAGGATGTCGTATTATTGATAAAGAAGAAGCTCTTAAGATGGAGCCTAATCTGACTGATAATACAGTAGCAGCTCTGTATGTTCCAACAGGTGGTATTATCTGTCCATGGGGACTTGCGATTGCTATGGGTGAAAATGCTGCAATGAACGGATGCGAATTTAAGTTTGAGCATGCAGTTGAGAACATCATCAAGAAAGATGACCACTACGAAGTAGTAACCAATAAAGGAACATTTGAAACTAAGATTGTTGTTAATGCAGCAGGTGTATATGCAGATACTCTTCATAACATGGTTAGCGAAGATAAGAAACATATTATCGCTCGTAGAGGTGAGTATCTCCTTATGGATAAAGAATTAGGAGATTACTTCTCAGCAACAGTATTCCCACTTCCTGGTAAGATGGGTAAAGGTATCCTCTGTGCACCTACAATCCACGGCAATATGTTCGTAGGACCATCTGCAACAGACGTTGAAGGTAAGGATGCAGTAGAGACAACACAGGAGATTCTTGATGATTTAGCTTACAAAGCACAGCACAGCTATCTCACAAGAACAAAACTTCCTATGAATAAGATTATCACTTCTTTCGCCGGACTTCGTGCTCATTTACCAGAACATGAATTCATTATCGAAGAAGCAAAAGATGCACCGGGATTCTTTGATGCATTAGGAATCGAGTCTCCGGGACTTACAAGTTCCCCTGCGATTGCTGAGAGAATTGCCGGACAGATTCAGGATAAATATCATTTCCCAGAGAAAGACAACTTCATCGCAAAACGTAAAGATGTTATCCATATGGAAGACCTTACTTTAGAAGAAAAGAATGCTTTAATCAAAGAAAAACCAGAATACGGCAGCATCGTATGTCGTTGTGAGATGATTACTGAAGGCGAGATCATGGATGCAATCAATCGTCCACTTGGTGCAAGAACTATGGATGGTGTAAAACGTAGAACTCGTGCAGGTATGGGTCGTTGCCAGGCAGGTTTCTGTACTCCTAGAACAATGGAAATTCTTTCAAGAGAGCTTGGTATTCCAATGACAGAAATCACTAAGAAGGGTGAAGGTTCCAATCTGTTAGTAGGAAAGATTAAAGAAGACTAGGATCAGTATTGAAAGAAAGTGAGGAATAATACTATGAAATCTTATGATGTCGTAATCGTAGGTGGAGGTCCTGCTGGTTTAGCTGCTGCAATCGCTGCTAAAAAAGAGGGCATCGACAGTATTTTAGTTATTGAAAGAGATAATCAGCTTGGTGGTATTTTAAATCAGTGTATCCATAATGGATTCGGTCTTCATACATTTAAAGAAGAGTTAACCGGTCCGGAATATGCAGCTCGTTTTATTGATCAGGCAGCTGAGTTAAATATCGAGTATAAGTTACATACAATGGTATGTGATATTTCTAAAGATAAAGTAGTAACCGTAATGAACCGCGAAGAAGGTATCGTTATGTATCAGGCAAAGGCAGTGATCTTAGCGATGGGATGTCGTGAACGTCCTCGTGGAGCCCTGAACATTCCTGGATATCGTCCGGCAGGTATTTATTCTGCAGGTACTGCACAGAGACTTGTTAACATGGAAGGTTTCATGCCTGGTAAAAAGGTTGTGATCTTAGGTTCTGGTGATATCGGACTGATCATGGCAAGACGTATGACATTTGAAGGAGCAGAAGTTAAGGTTGTAGCAGAAGTTATGCCTTACTCCGGCGGCTTAAAGAGAAATATCGTACAGTGTCTTGATGATTATGACATTCCACTGTTATTAAGCCATACTGTAATCGATATCGAAGGAAAAGACAGACTGACAGGCGTAGTGATCGCAGAAGTTGGTCCAGACAGAAAACCAATCCCTGGAACAGAAGTACATTACGATTGTGATACACTTCTTCTTTCATGTGGTCTTATTCCTGAGAACGAATTATCAAAACAGGCAGACGTAGCAATGAACCCTGTAACAAATGGTCCATTAGTAGACGAAAGTCTTGAGACAAACATCGACGGTGTATTTGCCTGTGGTAACGTACTGCATGTACATGACCTTGTTGATTACGTTTCAGAAGAAGCAGCAACAGCAGGTAAGAATGCAGCACTTTATGTAAAGAACAACTGTGGCAAAGATGCACAGAAATCTGATAAAGTAGTAGAAATTAAAGCAATCGATGGTGTTCGTTACACAGTACCAAGCACGATCCATGTAGATAACATGGCAGACCTTCTGACAGTACGTTTCCGTGTAGGCGGTGTATTTAAGAATAGCTATATCAGCGTATACTTAAATGATGAAAGAGTACAGCATCGTAGAAAACAGGTTATGGCTCCGGGCGAGATGGAACAGGTTATCTTAAAGAAGAAAGATCTCGAAGCATATGAAGGTCTTGAGACCATCACTGTAAAGATTGAGGAGGAGTAGTATCATGGAAAAAAGAGACTTAACATGTATTGGATGTCCTCTTGGATGCCAGATTACAGTTACAATGGAAAACGGTGAAGTAACAGATGTAAAAGGTAATACTTGTCCTCGTGGAGATAAATATGCAAGAGAAGAAGTAACAAACCCAACACGTGTAGTTACATCAATCGTTAAGGTAGAAGGTGGAAACCTTGCCGCTGTATCCGTAAAGACAAAAGACGTTATTCCAAAAGGAAAGATTTTTGATATTCTTGATGAAATTAAACCGGTCGTAGTAAAAGCACCAGTTAAGATTGGTGATGTCATCGTTCCTAACGTAGCAGGAACAGGTGTTGATGTAATCGCAACAAAGAATATCCAGGCAGTATAAAAGGGTAAGATTCTGATTTGCCGCAGGCAAAGGAGACGCATCCTAAAAAAGAAGAGAACCTATATTTGTGACTCTATCACTGCGGGTTGAATATTCGCTTAAAGGCTCATATTCAATCCTCGCTCTAAGGCCACAAATATAGGTTCTCTTCTTTTTTAGGGTGCTGTCTTTGGCTGGTGGAGACAAATCAGAATTCATGTTGGAAGATTTGGGGATTCTTCAGAAGGTTGTTTTTTTATTTTGTGGGATTCTCATTTTATCTCGTATATATAGGTAGAAGCAGTGATGGCTTCAATAAAGATTATCTTAGAAAGGATGAGTAAAATGAGAAAGACAGAAAGAAATTTTACAAACAAGGTTTTAGAAAGTAAGCGAGGAGATGTACAGGCAGTAAAGAGTAAAATCAAAAGCTCCGTAATGGCAGCAGCTTTTTTGTTTGCTGCAACGATGCCGCTTACTATGGCTGTTTCATCGAGAAATGTGCAGGCTGCTGTCACTCAGCAAAAGCAGATTCAGACTGTAAATCAGAAAGTAAAAACAAATACGTCAAAAGCAATCAAAACGATAACTCCTAAAAAAGTAACATCAGCAACTATGATAAAGGCATATAAAAAATATTTAAGGAAAAATGTAAGTAATAAAAAATATTATGCCATCGTAAATATTGGGGACAATAATGCCCCTGTACTTTTAAGAGGAACACAAGGAGCAGGAAACGATAAAACGGGAAGACATTACACAGGATGCCAGATTTATTATTATAAAAATGGCAAAGTAGTAAAGCTAGATACATTTAGAGAGGGAGGAAGATGGCTGTTGCTTTCTCGAAAAAATGGACAGAATTATCTTACAAACGGCGGTTCAGATTTCTCTATCCGAATTTGTGTTAAAAATGGAAACTTATACAGATATCAATATTATAACAATCATAACTGGAAAAAGAATCCTGAAAATAAATGGGCAACATCCATTGTAAAAATGAACGGTAAAGTTATTAAAAATATGGGATATTTGGATGGGACATTATACAGAAGACATACTGGTTATTATACTTATTTAAAGAATCCAGAAATCAGCTTTACAAAGAATGTGAAATAACTTCTGCTTGTTCCTATTTTACAAATTTATTGGGGGATTTGGAAATGGGAGCAGGAAGAATAGGAAATCTGTTTTTACTTCAGTAGCCAAAGAACAGCCTCCAGAAAGAGAAATAAGCTATATTTGTGGCCTGGGAGCAAAGGTTGGATGTGAGTGGTTAAGCGAACATTCAACCTGCAGCGACGAAAGCCACAAATATAGCTTATTTCTCTTTCTGGAGGCGTCTCCTTTGTTGCATAAGTCAAAATTTTTCTTGTATTTCCTGCAAAATAGGGTTAGAATAAAATCGTATATGTTTAAATATATGATGATGTTAAATCTGGAGGTTAATAAATAATGAAGATTATTATGTTAGGCGCTCCTGGCGCAGGTAAAGGAACTCAGGCAAAGAAACTTTCAGAGAAATATGGTATTCCTCATATTTCTACAGGAGATATTTTCCGTGCTAATATTAAGAACAATACAGAACTCGGACAGAAAGCAAAAGGATACATGGATGCAGGACAGCTTGTACCAGACGAACTGGTTGTTGACCTTGTAGTAGACCGTATCAAAGAAAAGGACTGCTTTAAAGGATTTATCCTTGATGGTTTTCCACGTACCATTCCACAGGCAGAAGCTCTTGATTATGCATTGAATAATCAGAATGAAAAGATTGATTATGCAATCAACGTAGATGTTCCTGATGAGAATATCATCAATAGAATGGGCGGAAGAAGAGCATGTGTTGGTTGTGGTGCTACATATCACGTAGTAAATATGCCACCTAAGAAAGAGGGTATCTGTGACCATTGCGGAGAAAAGTTAGTTCTTCGTGAAGATGATAAGCCAGAAACCGTTAAAAAGAGACTGCAGGTTTATCATGATCAGACCAAGCCTTTAATTGAGTATTACGATAAGAAGGGTTCTCTTTTAACAGTAGACGGAACTTTAGATATCAATGTAGTATTTGAAAAGATTACAGAGGTTCTTGGATAGAGTGTGTTTGAAATGAAAAGGGCTGTCGCGGTATCACTCTTATAGTGCGATAGCCTTTTTTATTATAAAGTATTATAAATGAGAGGGTGTCTCATGGAGCATACAGGAATAAAACCAAAAGTAATAGAAGAGATACGAACTTTTGCAAGAAAATATAATATAGATAAGGTTATATTATTTGGGTCAAGAGCCAGAGGGGACTACAGACGTACCAGTGATATTGATTTGGCTGTTGTAGGTGGTGACTTTGCAAGATTTGCTCTGGATGTTGATGAAGAAACATCAACATTATTAGAATATGATATTGTTGATATGAGCAGGGAAATGCAGGATGAGCTGCGACAGTCTATTATGCGGGAAGGGAAGATTTTATATGAAAAAGTATGAGAATTTTTGTTCGGCTTTGTGTAATATGAAAGAAATTTATAAATATGACCCACCGTATGATACGGTTATTTTAACAGGTCTGGTTGGCTTGTTTGAAGTATGTTTTGAACAGTCATGGAAAATGATGAAAGAAATTCTGGAATCACATGGGTATGAGGAGGGAGCAACCGGTTCTCCTAAAATTATTTTAAAAACAGCTTATAAAGCAGGTATGATTAAAGATGAGGAACTGTGGCTTCGTGCTTTACAAGAAAGAAATAATGTGGCACATTCTTATAATGAAAGAATTGCATTAGGTATTGTTATGCGGGCAAAAGAATCATTTTATGATATGTTTTGTGAGCTAAAAAAAGAGATTGATAAAAACTGGCTATAGGAGAAAACAATGGCAATTACAATAAAGAACGAGCATGAGATAGCATTGATGCGTGAGTCCGGCCGTTTACTGGCACTGGTTCACGAGGAAATGCGTAAGGAATTAAAAGAGGGGATGACAACAAAGGATATTGATCAGATTTGTGAGACAATGATCAGAGACTTTGGCTGCATTCCTAATTTTTTGAATTATCAGGGATTTCCGGCTTCTGTATGTGTGTCGATTAACGATGAGGTTGTTCATGGAATTCCTTCTAAAAAAAGATATATTCAGAATGGAGATATCGTGAGTCTTGATGCAGGGCTTATTTATAAAGGATATCATTCTGATGCAGCAAGAACACATGGTGTTGGAGAAATCAGTCCGGAAGCACAGAGGATTATTGATGTTACAAGACAATCTTTCTTTGAAGGTATTAAGTTTGCAAAACCTGGCAATCATTTAGTTGATATTGCAAGAGGTGTGCAGACCTATGCAGAGAGCAATGGGTATTCTGTTGTCCGTGACCTGACAGGGCATGGTATTGGAACCCATCTTCATGAGGCACCGGAGATTCCGAACTTTGTTCAGAGAAGAAGGGGGGCAAAGATGCAGAAGGGCATGGCGCTTGCTATTGAGCCGATGATTAATGAAGGAACTTATGATGTTTACTGGCTTGATAATGACTGGACAGTAGCAACGGCAGATGGAAAGCTTTCTGCTCATTATGAGAATACGATTGCGATTACTGATGATGGATGCGAGATTCTTACGATGCTGCCAGAAGAGAAAGAGGCACTTGGAGTATTATAAAAACGATACAGCCATGAATAATAAACAAAAAGAAAAGTAATTTTTTTATAAATTTTTACTTGGTAATGGAGAAGATTTATGCTAGAATATAAATTAGGTTATTTTGCCACATCCCTTTGTGGTCATGATAAAGGAAAAGTTTACATGATTGTAAAGCAGGAGGGTGAGATGATTGGGTTATCTGATGGGGGAAGAAGAACCATTGATAATCCGAAGTGGAAAAAGAAGAAACATATTCAGATGATACGCTCTGAGAGAATGGCAGAAGCTTTTCCATCTCTGATTTCTTCGGAGGATGCCAATCAGAGGATCTGTGATGAAATCGCTGGAATGGAAGGGCGTAAAGTAAGAAAGCAGGAGGATTAAATATGTCAAAATCAGATGTTATTGAAGTTGAAGGAAAGGTAGTAGAGAAGCTCCCTAATGCTATGTTTAAGGTAGAGCTTGAGAATGGTCATCAGGTACTGGGACACATCAGCGGAAAGTTACGTATGAACTTCATTAAGATTTTACCAGGCGATAAAGTGACAATTGAACTTTCCCCATACGATTTAACAAAAGGCAGAATTATCTGGAGAGATAAATAGATTAAAAGGTTTTTGTACGATTTGACTGAAGAATGGCTGGAATTCTGTCGTTTTTCGGAAGATTTGTGCTTGCTTTTAATATAGAAAGATGATATAATAATTGCCGAACGTTTTGGAAAGGAGAGAAAATCGTGAAGGTTAGAGCATCAGTTAAGCCTATCTGCGAAAAATGCAAAGTCATTAAACGCAAAGGCGCAATCAGAATCATTTGCGAAAATCCAAAACATAAACAGAGACAGGGATAAGACCTTGCTTCCGGGTTCAGCAGAATTTGGGAGTGAAGAGTATATTCTTGATTTTGTTGTGTCATTGGTATGATATCCTTTCAATCTGAGTATTTACGTCAGATGCAAGAGAGACTATTGAGTTTTGCGGATATCATCAACTATTGCCACCGTCATGGCGATTAAGTAGTTTTACGAAAAGCGGCTGTGGTAATTATTTACCAATATTTTTTCGTAAAAGGACAGTGCGGAAAGACAGCACTGTCAGGCAGCGCGAAAGAGTTTACAGTTTGTCTGTAACGATAAGACGGTCACGCTGTAGTCCGGGAATACATTGTATTTCATGACGTTAAACAATAATATTATATTAAGGAAAACAAGACGAATCCGAACTTAAGACACGCTGATCATTTCACCGTACGCGGCAGCGATGGATTTTGTCGGATGAATATTTAGTGGAGGTGCACACATGGCTCGTATTTCAGGTGTTGATTTACCTAGAGAAAAACGTGTAGAAATCGGTCTTACTTATATTTATGGAATTGGAAGAACAAGTGCAGATCAGATTTTAAAAGCAGCAGACGTTAATCCTGACACACGTGTACGCGATTTAACTGATGACGAGGTTCGTCGTCTTAGCGATATCATCAATGCAGATTATACTGTAGAGGGTGATTTACGTCGTGAGATCGCTATGAACATCAAACGTTTACAGGAAATTGGTTGCTACAGAGGAATCCGTCATAGAAAAGGATTACCTGTTCGTGGACAGAAGACAAAGACAAACGCTAGAACACGTAAAGGTCCTAAGAAAACTGTTGCAAACAAGAAGAAATAAGTAATTTAGTGATAAGTAATATAGATTAATCCTATAGGAGGGTTTCGTCAATGGCAAAGAAAGTGACCAAAAAGGTGACGAAGAAACGTGTTAAAAAGAATGTACAGCACGGTCAGGCTCATATTCAGTCATCTTTTAATAATACAATTGTAACATTAACTGACTCTGAAGGTAACGCTCTTTCTTGGGCAAGTGCTGGAGAAATGGGCTTCAGAGGCTCCAAAAAATCTACTCCATATGCAGCACAGATGGCAGCTGAAACAGCAGCTAAAGCAGCAGTGGTACACGGATTAAAGACTGTTGAAGTTATGGTTAAAGGACCAGGTTCAGGAAGAGAAGCAGCAATTCGTGCACTTCAGGCATGTGGTCTGGAAGTAACAAGCATCAAAGACGTTACACCAGTACCTCATAACGGATGTCGTCCACCAAAACGTAGAAGAGTCTAATAGGAGGTAAGTAAGAATGGCAATTGATAGAACTCCAGTCCTGAAGAGATGCAGATCCTTAGATATGGATCCTGTATATTTAGGAGTGAATAAAAAATCAAACAGAAAGTTAGTTCGTTCCAGCAGAAAGATCAGTGAGTATGGTCTTCAGCTTCGTGAAAAACAGAAAGCAAAATTCATCTACGGTGTTTTAGAAAAACCTTTCAGAAACTACTATGCTACAGCAGAGAGAATGAAAGGACTTACAGGTCCTAACTTAATGGTTCTTCTTGAGTCCAGACTGGACAACGTAGTATTCCGTATGGGATTTGCAAGAACAAGAAAAGAAGCTAGACAGATTGTTGGACATAAGCATGTATTAGTTAACGGTAAATGCGTTAACATTCCATCTTACAGAATCAAAGCTGGTGATGTTGTAGAGATTAAAGAAAACAAAAAGACAATGCAGAGATACAAAGATATCGTAGAAGCAACTGGCGGTGTTCTTGTACCAGCATGGTTAGACGCTGACATCGAAGAGTTAAAAGGAACAGTTAAAGAACTTCCTTCCCGTGACATGATCGATGTTCCAGTTAACGAAACACTCATTGTCGAGTTATATTCTAAATAATAAATGATTCTTCAAATTGAATGCCTGCTATTACACAGGCATTCAATTGTAGTATATGGAAGCTGGTAAACTTGGAATTGATTTTCCAATTAATTACCCAAAAGGAGGGTCCCATTCGTGTTTGAATTCGAAAAACCGAGAATTGAAATAGCAGAGATTTCAGAAGACAATAAATATGGTCGTTTTGTGGTGGAACCACTGGAAAGAGGGTACGGCACAACTTTAGGTAACTCCTTAAGAAGAATCATGTTATCTTCCTTACCAGGTGCAGCAGTAAGCGCAGTGAAGATTAAAGGCGTTCTTCATGAGTTCAGCTCTATTCCTGGAGTAAAAGAAGATGTCACTGAAATAATTATGAATATTAAAGAACTGGCTATCAAGAATAACAGTTCTTCTAACGAACCAAAACGCGCTTTTATTGAGTTCAGCGGAGAGGGTGTAGTTACAGCAGCAGACATCCAGGTTGACAGTGATATTGAAATCATTAATCCGGATTTAGTTATTGCAACTTTAAGTGGCGGTGCAGACAGCCATTTTGAAGCAGAGCTGACTATCACAAAAGGCCGTGGATATGTAGGCGCTGATAAGAACAAATCGGAAGATCAGTCCATTGATGTAATTGCAGTAGATTCTATTTACACACCAGTAGAGCGTGTAAATCTTACTGTACAGAATACTCGTGTAGGTCAGATTACAGACTTTGATAAGCTGACTCTTGATGTATTTACAAATGGAACACTGGCACCGGACGAAGCAGTCAGCCTTGCTGCTAAAGTTCTGAGTGAACATCTTAACCTTTTCATCGACTTATCTGAGAATGCTCAGAAAGCAGAAGTTATGGTAGAGACAGCTCAGGATCCGGTTGATAAAGTATTAGAGATGAATATCGATGAATTAGAGTTATCTGTTCGTTCATATAACTGCTTAAAGAGAGCAGGTATCAATACTGTTGAAGAACTTACAAACAAGACACCTGAAGATATGATGAAGGTTCGTAACCTTGGACGTAAGTCTCTTGAAGAAGTATTAGCTAAATTAAAAGAATTAGGTCTTTCCTTAAACAATAGCGAAGAGTAATTCTTACCATAAACAAAGTAATATAGACCCGCTTAAGCTGAAGGTATTAGTAAGCATGGCGAAAAATAAACAGGAGGTCCATTAAAATGGCAAAATACAGAAAATTAGGAAGAACATCTAACCAGAGAAAAGCTTTATTACGTAACCAGGTTACACAGCTTTTATATCATGGAAAGATTCGTACTACAGAAGCTAAAGCTAAAGAAATCCGCAAAATCGCTGAAGGCTTAATCGCTCTTGGTGTTAAAGAAAAAGACAACTTCGAAGTTGTTAAGGTTCAGGCTAAAGTAGCTAAAAAAGACGCTGAAGGCAAGAGAGTTAAAGAAGTAGTAGATGGAAAGAAAGTAACTGTTTATGAAACAGTTGAAAAAGAAATCAAAAAAGATTTACCATCCAGACTTCATGCTAGACGTCAGATGTTAAAGGTATTATACCCTGTAACAGAAGTTCCTGTAGAAGGAAAAGGCAGAAAAGCAAACACAAAGAAAATTGATCTTGCTCAGAAGATTTTTGATGAGTACGCTCCTAAATACGCTGACCGTAACGGTGGTTACACAAGAATTGTTAAGATTGCTCAGCGTAAAGGTGATGCTGCATTAGAAGTTATTATTGAATTAGTTTAATTTTAACTTAATAAATGAAAAGCAATGGAATCGCATTTAGACATCTGTCTAAGTGCGATTTTTTTATTTATCTATCACTGTGGGTTGAATGTTCGCTTAACGGCTTGCATTCAATCCTAGCTCCAAGGCCACAGATATAGGTTCTCTTCTCTCTTTCGGGCCTGGCTTCGTCTGTTGAATACATCGAATTAAATCAAACCAGTATCTTTTTGAGAGAAAATGGGTTATAATATTTGTTAGCTTTGTCAAACTTATGATAAAGGTGAGATGCAGTTTTACGAACAATGATTATAGTGGAGAAAAGTCAGATGAATTTAATTGACGTTAAAAATCTTTTATTTAAGTATAAAATGTATTCTGGAGAAAAAGAAGAAGTTATAGAACATACGGCGATTGACAATATTTCTCTTTCTATTAAAAAAGGAGATTTTGTGGGAATTCTCGGTCATAATGGTTCTGGAAAATCTACGCTTGCGAAGCAGCTTGCAGCATTATTAAAGCCATCGGGTGGTATTATTTACGTTGGTGGAATGGATACTGCAAAAGAAGAACAGATTTTGGATATTCGGAAGACAGCAGGGCTGGTATTTCAAAATCCTGATAATCAGTTGATAGGAAATATCGTGGAGGAAGATGTTGCATTTGGCCCGGAAAATATGGGAATTCCAGCGGAAGAGATAGAAATGAGGATTACGAAAGCATTGGCTGCTACGGGAATGACTGCTTATAGAGAAGCATCACCGGGAGCGCTTTCTGGAGGGCAGAAGCAGAAGATTGCGATATCTGGAGTTCTTGCGATGGAACCGGAATGTATTATATTTGATGAACCGACAGCAATGATTGACCCAGAAAGCCGGAAGGAACTGTTGGAAGCTATCTATGATTTAAAGCGTTTGAAGAATATTACCGTTATTTATATTACACATTTTTTGCAGGAAGTCAGTCAGGCAGATTATTTATATGTAATGAACCATGGTAAGATTACGCTTAAAGGTACACCAGAGACATTATTTAAAATACCAGAAAAATTAGTGGAAAATAATCTGGAACTGCCATTTGAAGTTGCTTTGATAGATGGCTTAAGAAAAAAAAGTGTGGATGTGCCGGAAGAGATTTATACAAAGCAACAGTTACTTGAGTTTTTGAAATATCATTTTCAGAAGGACAAGTCTGATAATATAGTCTTGTCTGAGTATAAATCTGAACGGAAGACAATAAGTGAAAGTAGCAAGAGTAATGTAAAGAGTCAAGCTAAGGAAAACAGTCGATACGGAAACTGTCTTGAAAAACAATCTGATTCTTATAGTATCTCTGTAGATGATAGAAATGAAAAATTAGCTGACAATTCTTTAGGTGATCTGAACTTGGCTGATGAAACAGAAGTATCTAAGAAATCGCATGAATTAAAAGAAACATCAGATATAAAAGAAGACGCATCTAAGAATATAGATGAGCCTAAAAAAACAGAATCAACAAAAGGAATTACTCTTAAAAACATCAGTTATCAGTACAAAAAGCAAGACTCCGGAGAAGAAAAATATGCCATAAAAGATATTTCACTTGCCATAGAACCTGGAGAATTTGTGGCGATTATAGGTCGTACGGGTTCAGGAAAGTCTACTTTAATTCAGCATTTTAATGGGCTTTTTCAGCCGAAAAGCGGGGACTATTTCTTCAATGGAGAAAATATCTGGGAGAAGAAATATGATTTAAAAAAGCTTCGACAGAAGGTAGCACTCTGTTTCCAGTATCCAGAATACCAGCTTTTTGAAGAAAATGTATTAAAAGATATTGCATTTGGTCCGAAGAATCTTGGCTTTGATAAAAAGGAATGCGAGGAAAAAGCCCGTCATGCGATGCAACTTGCAGGACTTTCTAATGAACTTGAAAAAGTGTCTCCATTTTCTCTTTCTGGTGGACAAAAAAGGAGAGTAGCATTAGCTGGAATTCTTGCGATGGAGCCGGAATACCTCATTTTAGATGAGCCGGTTGCCGGTATGGATGCACCGGGTAAAAAGATATTATTTGACCTTTTACATCATTTGAATAAAGAGAGAGGAATCACTATCGTACTGGTTTCACATAACATGGACGATGTGGCAGATCATGCAGACAGAGTTCTGGTGATGGAGAATGGACAGCTTAAAATGGATGGCAAAACAGAAGAAGTCTTTGTACGAAAAGATGAGTTAACAGAAATGGGACTAGGTGTTCCACAGGCAGTAGAATTTTATCTGAATTTAAAAGAAATATTAGAAGAGACAGATATTGATTTAGAAAATGCTTTTTCTCATGATATGCAATACGATCAAAAGAATCGGGAAGTATCTCAGAAGATGATAGAGTTATCCCAAGAAAACGTAGAAATAAATCAGAAAGAAACAAAAGAAAAAGGCACAGAAATGCATGAGAAAAAGATAGAAGCTTCGAATGAAAAAGCAAAAGAGTATATAAAAACAAAAAGAACAAAAAATGTAGGGATTCCATTAAATATAGATGAATTAGCAGCGTATATAGCAGGAGGCAGCTTATGATTCGGGAAATGACATTAGGACAATATTATAAAGCTGATTCCATTCTTCATAAACTTGATCCGAGGGTAAAACTTTTAGGAACATTGCTTTTTGTTATTACATTATTTTTTCCGAAAAGTTTATTAAGCCTTGGGATTGCGACAGTATTTCTTATTTTGATAGTGAAGCTTTCTAAAGTTCCAGTGTCTATGATGATTCGGGGAGTAAAGCCGCTGTTTATTATCATTTGTTTTTCGGCAATTATAAATATGATTAGTGTGAGTGGAGATATGCTTGTAAAAATTGGGCCGATAACAATCGCGAAACAGGGATTATGGATGGCATTCTATCTTGTTGTACGGTTGGTTTATCTGGTCATCGGTTCATCCGTAATGACATTTACGACAACGCCAAATCAACTTACCGATGGACTTGAAAAAGGGTTTCATTTTCTAAAAAAAGTGCATGTGCCAGTACATGAGATTGCCATGATGATGTCCATTGCTCTTCGGTTTATCCCGATTTTAACAGAAGAATTAGACAAAATCATGAAAGCACAGATGTCAAGAGGCGTTGACTTTGAAAGCGGAAATATTTTAGAGCGGGGGAAAAAGTTAATCCCTGTTTTAGTTCCCTTATTTATTGCGGCAATCAGGAGAGCATCCGACCTTGCAATGGCGATGGATGCAAGATGTTATAATGGTGGGGAAGGAAAGACCAGACTGCATCCGCTTATTTATGAAAAACGAGATTATATTGCGTATGGAATCATGTTGCTTTATGTGGTAATTATGATTTTTTGCAGTTTTATTTTAAAGAGATTTTTCTAAATAAATTATGAAATTGTAACGCATATCTTGCAGAAAGCATTTTTCAAACAAATTTTAAGATGTAAAGTTCTTATTAAAAATTAAAGATAGAGAGAGAATGAGATTTATGAAACGATTTAAATTAGTAGTTGCCTACGACGGAACCAATTATTGCGGCTGGCAGATTCAGCCAAACGGGATAACCGTAGAAGAAGTATTAAATAAAACATTGAGCCGTTTTTTAAAAGAAGAAATACACATAATTGGAGCAAGTCGAACCGATTCAGGAGTACATTCCTTTGGAAATGTAGCAGTATTTGATTCAGAAACAACGATTCCACCAGAAAAACTTTGTTTTGCATTAAATCCACAGCTACCAGAAGACATCCGAATTGTATCATCAGAGCAAGTACCCGGTGATTTTCATCCAAGATATTGTGACACAAGAAAAACATACGAATATCATATCCAAAATGGAAAGATTCCTCTGCCAACAGAGAGGCTTTATTCTCATCTTGTCATCTTTCCATTAGATGTAGAAGCGATGCAGGAAGCCGGCCAATATCTTGTTGGAACACATGATTTTAAAAGTTTTTGCGCTTCAAAAACACAGGTACAGACAACAGTAAGAACTGTGACAGGAATAGAAGTAGAAACTCATTCACTTTCAGAAGGAGAATATCCATCTCAGAAAGTAATAATTCGCGTAACAGGAGAAGGTTTCCTCTACAACATGGTCCGCATTATTAGCGGAACCTTAATAAAAGTAGGACTGGGAGTCTATCCCCCTGAACATGTCAAACAAATCCTTGAGGCTTGCGACCGCTCACAGGCAGGAGAAACCGTTCCGGCAAAAGGATTGTTTTTAAAGAAAATTGAATATTTATAATCATTATAGCGATTGGGATCATTAAATTAAAAAATCCCACATTTTGTAGGAAAAAGGTTATTGACACACACGAAAGAGTGTTATATAATATGAAATCGTGGTATGCATATAAAATGTAATCTCAAAAGCCCCGAGATGCATTTTGTCATATACCTGCGATAGCAGGATTGATATGATGGAGGGTCCGGACAGCCAGGAAGTCATATCTGAACCGTTGATTTTTAAAGAATAAACAGGAGGAGAACTACTCATGAAAAGTTTTATGGCTAGCCCATCTACCATCACAAGAGACTGGTATGTAGTTGATGCTACAGGACATACATTAGGACGTCTTGCATCAGAAGTTGCAAGTGTTTTAAGAGGAAAGAACAAACCTATTTTCACACCTCATATGGATTGCGGTGACTATGTAATCATCGTTAACGCTGACAAGATCAAAGTATCTGGTAAGAAGTTAGATCAGAAGATTTACTATCATCACAGCGACTATGTTGGTGGAATGAAAGAAACAACATTAAGAGAAAAATTAAACAAGAAACCAGAAGAAGTTATCGAACTTGCCGTAAAAGGTATGCTTCCTAAAGGACCTCTTGGAAGACAGATGTATACAAAGCTTTTCGTATACGCTGGACCTGATCACAAACATGCTGCACAGCAGCCTAAGGAATTAGCAATCTAGTATTAATTTAAGGAGGAAAAGTAAGTGGCTACTACAAGATATTACGGAACTGGTAGAAGAAAAAGCAGTGTTGCAAGAGTATATCTCGTACCAGGAACAGGTAAAGTAACAATCAATAAAAAAGACATGGATGAATATTTTGGATATGACACATTAAAAGTAATCGCTCGTCAGCCATTAGAATTAACATCCACAGCAGATAAATTTGACGTATTAGTTAACGTACACGGTGGCGGATACACAGGACAGGCTGGTGCTATCAGACACGGTATTGCAAGAGCATTACTTGAAGCTGACCCAGAATTCCGTCCAGCATTAAAGAAAGCTGGATACTTAACTCGTGACCCACGTATGAAAGAAAGAAAGAAATACGGTCTCAAGAAAGCTCGTAGAGCACCTCAGTTCAGCAAACGTTAATTTCGTTTACCCGAACTACAAATTTCAAACAGCAGCAACGACCTCTCAGGGGAGCAATCCTTTGGGAGGTTTTTTTGTAGAATGTGCACTCGTAATCTCTTGCACCTGCCGTTGTGGATAATTTTCCGTCAGATTCACATAAATTTCATCAACCTATGTTCCGCGTACGCCTCAAAAATTTGTGTACAACTGACGAAAAATTTTCTCGCAAAAACAAGCACAAAAATACTCCGATACTACATTCAGCAGGAATTGGATAAGCTTTAGTTTATTATAGTTTGAAAGTACAGTTGGTTGAGATGAGTTTAGAAAGTTGGAGAGAGTTTGATTGACGAGAGCGTCTTGTTATAGTAAAGTCATTATAGTAAATTTGATAATAAATAGAATTTTAAGGAGAATTTATGAGTATTTTAAATGTAGAGCATTTAACCCACGGTTTTGGAGACAGAGCGATATTTAACGATGTTTCTTTTCGACTGTTAAAAGGAGAACACATCGGTCTTGTCGGTGCAAATGGCGAAGGAAAGTCCACATTTATGAGCATTGTTACCGGGAAAATGATGCCGGATGAGGGAAAAGTAGAGTGGGCGAAAAATGTAAATGTCGGTTATCTTGATCAGCATGCAGTATTAGAGGCTGGAATGACGATTCAGGATGCATTAAAATCTGCCTTTGATCCTTTATTACAAAAAGAAGAGCGAATGAATGAAATTTGTGATATGCTCGGTACTGCTGATGAAAAAGAAATGGAAATTCTCATGGAAGAACTCGGCATGATTCAGGATGAGCTTACTTTGCATGATTTTTATACTATTGATGCAAAGGTAGAAGAGGTTGCAAGAGCATTAGGACTTTTAGATCTTGGTTTAGACCGTGATGTTACAGATTTGAGTGGCGGACAGAGGACAAAAGTACTTCTGGGAAAGCTTTTATTAGAAAAGCCAGATATTCTTTTGTTAGATGAGCCTACCAATTATCTTGATGAGGAACATATCGCCTGGCTTAAAAGATACCTTCTTGACTATGAAAACGCATTTATCTTAATATCTCACGACATTCCATTTTTAAATGAAGTTGTAAATATCATTTATCATATGGAGAATCAGGAACTGAACCGTTATGTCGGGGATTACGACCATTTCCAGGAAGTCTATGCGGTAAAGAAAGCACAGCTTGAAGCGGCATATCGCCGTCAACAGCAGGAAATCAATGAATTAAAAGATTTCGTTGCGAGAAATAAAGCTCGCGTTTCCACAAGAAATATGGCAATGTCCCGTCAGAAAAAACTTGATAAAATGGACCTTATCGAATTAGCCGCAGAAAAGCCGAAGCCAGAATTTAATTTCCGTTACGGCCGTACTCCAGGGAAAATGCTCTTTGAAACAAAGAAACTTGTAATTGGTTATGATGAGCCATTATCAAAACCTTTAGATTTTTATATGGAAAGAGGACAGAAAATCGCCTTAATTGGAACAAACGGAATTGGAAAAACAACATTATTAAAAAGTTTACTCGGACTAATCCCACCTCTTTCAGGAAGCTGCGAACAGGGCGAAAATCTTCAGATTGGCTACTTTGAACAGGAAGTAAAAGGCGAGAATCCCAATAGCTGTATCGAAGAAATCTGGGAAGAATTTCCTGGATTTACCCAGTACGAAGTACGTTCCGCCCTTGCAAAATGTGGCCTTACCACAAAACATATTGAAAGCAAAGTTCGTGTATTAAGCGGAGGAGAACAGGCTAAAGTCCGTCTCTGTAAACTCATCAATAGAGACACCAATGTACTTTTGTTAGATGAGCCTACGAACCATCTTGACGTTGATGCAAAGGATGAATTAAAACGTGCTTTGCTCGATTATCGGGGAAGTGTCTTACTCATCTGCCATGAACCAGAGTTCTATAAAGACGTGGTGAATGAAGTTTGGGACATGAGCAAATGGACCACGAAGATTTTGTAAACTCCTGATTTGCCGCAGGCAAAGGAGACGCTTCCAAAGAGAGCCGATACCCTATATTTGTGACTTTAGTCGCTGCAGGTTGAATGTTCGCTTAACCGCTTACATCCAACCTTTGCTCCGAGGCCACAAATATAGGGTATCGGCTCTCTTTGGAAGCTGTTTGTTGGCTGCCCATGCAAATTCAGAATTTATTTTGAGAAAGATTTAAGGGAGGCTTCAGACAGTTGTGACCTTACAGGGAGTTGGCTAGAGCGTATTTGTGAAAAATATTTTTTAAACTGATTTGAGATTTTATCTGTTTTTTATAAAATGCTAGAAAGGATATTTTTATGTCACTGATTGTATTAAAAAAGATTATTGAGATGTTCATCATATTACTTGTAGGTGTAATCATCTATAAAGCAAAGATTATTAATGATGTCAGTACAAAACATCTCTCGAATGTATTATTATTGCTGGTTTCTCCGTTGTTGATTATCCAGTCGTATCAAATTGATTTTAACAGAGAACTTTTGCAAGGTTTAATATGGGCGTTTGCTGCATCATTTCTTACGTTTTTGTTTATGATTGTTGCATCGGAGTTTCTATGCCACGGGGATAGGAATCGAAGTTCAGTGGAGAAGATTGCAGTGTCCTATTCGAATTCTGGATTTATTGGTATTCCTTTAATTAGTGGAGTCCTTGGAGATAAGGGCGTTTTTTATATGACGGCATATATCACAGTTTTTAATCTTTTACTTTGGACACATGGTATTATTTTAATGGGAGATAACGATGGATTAAAGGGAGCATGGAAAAACTTTTTAAGTCCGGCGATTCTTTCAATTGTGATAGGAATCATACTATTTTTATTTCAACTTCGCCTGCCGCAGTTCATTGAAAATCCATTAGAAATGATTGCTTCAATGAATACGCCCCTTGGAATGATTGTCGCGGGAGCAAATCTCGCACAGGGAAATATTTTAAAGAGCCTAAAGAGCAAAAGATTATACTATTTGAGCTTTATAAAGCTTATTGTATATCCATTGGCAGGACTCGTTGTTTTATGGCTGCTGCCACTTGAGTTTGAGGTGGCATTTACAGTATTTATTGCATTGGCATGTCCGGCGGGGGCATCCGTGATTATGTTTGCACAACGATATGACAGAGATGCATATTATGCGTCGGAGATATTTGTTATTACCACCTTGCTGTCAGCGGTGACGATACCATTATTATCAGTAGTGGCAGTGAGCTTGTTAAGTTAAACAGATTGTTCACTTTAAGAGAGAATAGCGGCCTTGAAAAGTTTTGATAATTTTGATAAGTAAGTTGAAAATATTTTTTGAAAGTGATGCATAAAAATGCAGAAAAACGTATACATATTGAATAAAATGTGCTAAGATGGACAAAGCTGATTATTAGAAAAGTTGGAGAGTACAATGAAAATAGGAAAAAGACCGGCACGCATATTATTATATGAACAGGTTGTAGAAGATTTATGTTTATTAATTGACCGGGGGGATTTTGAACCGGGAGATCAGCTTCCTTCAGAAAGAGAACTTATTGAGAAGCTGAATGTCAGTCGGAATGTATTAAGAGAGGCATTTCATGTATTAGAAAGCCGTGGTGTTATCGTATCACATCAGGGAAAGGGACGTTTTTTGAGAGAAAGCCCAATTTCCGGGAAAGAGAAACGGTATGACAGTCTGAGTAAGAATCTGGAGTGCTATTCGATGATTGAGGCTTATGAAGTAAGACAGGCCTTAGAGGAAAAGGCGGTGGAGCTGATTATAAAGAACGCATCGGAGAAAGATATTGATGAACTAGAAGAGGCACTGCAGCATTTAAGAAAGAAGTATGAGGAGACGGGAAGAACTTCTGGAGAGTTTGAACTGCACAGATTGTATGCGGCAAAGACGGGAAGTACTTTTATGACCCAGACTTTGGAGATCGTTTTGAATGCTATCTTTGATATGATGTACGGAAAGTTTACAGATGTATTAGATGCAACTTCTGCAGAGGCCGAGTTAGAATCCCATGGAATGATTATTCAGGCAATACGGGAGCGGGATGTGGAAAAGGCAAGAAAGCTTATGGATGAGCATTTGATTACAAGCATGAATATGTTTCAGTAATGAGGTTTGAATTTCATTGCAATCGTAGATGTTGGAGATTGTGTCCTGTCTTCTGAAGGAGGAGGTATGGAGTCCTTTTAGAAGAGGGAACAGTTTCCAGTAAATTTTTTTAATAATTAGTGGGTGACCAAGTAATCAAGTGAGCCAATATAACTGAAAAAGTTAAGAAAAAAATAGAAGAAGAAAGAAAGGAAAAAACATGGGAGATATAAGATGGCCGGACGGAAAGAAATGTGCGGTAATGTTTACTTTTGATGTGGATGGAGATACCACATGGGAGAATGGAAACAGGGGACTGAAAAATGGAGAGAAATACATTAAGTCTTTATCGGTAGGGCAGTATGGTCCGAAGAGATGTGTGGATAGAATTCTTCAGAAGTTAGATCAGTATGGCGTAAAGGCAACATTTTTTGTGCCAGGTCTTACTGCGGAAAGATATCCGGAGGTCATTAAAAGAATTGCGGAGCAGGGACATGAGATAGGACACCATGGCTATGCACACGAAAGGTTTGCCGGAAAGACAACAGAAGAACAGATAGAAATTATAGAAAAAACGCAAAAAATATTTAAAGATTTAATTGGACATGAAGTAACTGGTTTTCGAACTCCTTCTGGTGACTGGGCAAAAAATACTCCAAAATTATTATATGAGAGAGGTTTCCGATATTCTAGTTCCATGCGAGGCGATGATCGCCCATATCGTACAGTCATTGATGGAGAAGAGACAGATTTTATAGAGATTCCGACCAAGTGGGAAGTGGATGATTATGTGGCAATGGCCTATCATATGTATCCAGCAGAACCGGCAGGACAGGACAGAATTTCAAGTTATCGTTTAGTGGAAGATAATTTTATGAGAGAATTCAAAGGACATTACAGAGAAGGCCTTTGTATTTCCTATATGAATCATCCGCAGGTGATTGGATGTCCGGGAAAGATTCAGATTCTTGACCATTTGTTAAAATATATTACATCCAAGGAAGATGTGTGGGTAGCAACAGGAACGGAGATTGCCGACTGGTATCGAAAGCAGTCAGAGAAGTAGATAGGAGGATATAATGAATTTAGAAAAACCGAAGTGGCCGGATGGAAAGAAATGTGCAGCTATGCTTACCATTAATCTGAATGCAGAATTATTCTGGCTTCAGATTGATCCAAGCTGCAAAGATATGCCAAAGACCCTTTCTCTTGGCCAGTATGGAATGACAAGAGGAGTAGATCGAATTCTTTCGATATTAAAAGAAAGAGGAATTAAGGCCACCTTTTTCACACCAGGCTGGGTTGCAGAACAGTATCCTGATAAATTAAAAAAGATAAAAGAAGAAGGACATGAGATTGCTTCTCTTGCCTACAAACATGAAAATATGGCATTATTGACAGAAGAAGAGCAGGAAGAAGCAATGAAAAAGGGTATAGAGGCAATTCAGAATGTATGCGGTGTTACTCCTGTCGGTTTCCGTGCGCCAGAAGGGGAACTTACCTTAGATACTCTCCGAATTGCAAAGAAATATGGAATGCATTATTCCAGTAATCTCTGTGATGATGACCGTCCATATCAGAAAGATCTTGAAAATGGGGAAACGCTTCTGGAGATTCCAATTCATTGGGATAATTATGATCTGCCATACTTTGCATTTAATTATCATCCGGCATTTCCAAAGGGACAGGGAAGAATTGCAAATTATACGGGTGTTATTAATAACTGGAAAGATGAATTTTACGGATGCTATGAATATGGTTTATGTTACGTTTTACAGCTTGACCCGGCAGCCATTGGTGCACCAGGAAGAATCGGTCTTTTAGAAGAACTGTTGGATTATATTGATGAATTTGATTCTGTCTGGTGGACATCTGGTGAAGAAATGTATCAATATTACCAAAATAAATAAGAAATAAGGAAACACGAACGAAAAAAGAAAGGAAAGAAAAATGCATGCACTGACCAACGCTTTAAAAATAATTAATGCCTTTTTTGCAAACATCGTACCAATCGGGGATATTTTGTGGACATTTCCACAGAATTTTTCATGGTATGCGAACATCCCGATTATTGGAAGTATTCCATTTGCCATCTACCTGTTACTTGGAATGGGAATTTATTTTTCCATAAGAACAAAGTTTGTTCAGTTCCGTTACTTTAAAAGAGGTATTCAGGTTTTAACAAAGAAAAAGAAAGATACTACTGGAGTAAGTCCATTAGCCGCATTTATGTTAAGTGCCGCAATGCGTGTCGGTCCGGGAAATATTATCGGAGTAACCGGAGCTATTTCTTTAGGCGGTCCCGGGGCAATGTTTTGGATGTGGATTTCTGCATTACTTGGAATGGCAAGCTCCTTCGTAGAAGCAACCCTTGCACAGATATTTAAAGAAAAAGATGGAGATGAATATGTAGGCGGTCTGCCTTATTACGGACAGAAACTTGCTGGAAATAAAAAAGGTGTCGGAATTGCCTTAGCTATTTTGTTTATCATTTATGCAATGCTTAGTATCCCTATTCAGACATTCCATGTATTTACAGCAGCAGGAACGGCAATCGCATCGGTTACTGGAGTAAGCACAGATCGAACTTCTCCCTTATATTATGCATTGGCCATTATCCTTATCATTGGAATTGCTATCGCAGTATTTGGAGGAATCAAAAGAGTAACAGCAGTAACAGACAGAATGGTTCCAGTGATGGCTGTTTTATATGCCACTGTCATTGTTGGATTATTTATTGCAAATATTCACTTATTCCCTGCATTTATTCAGGCAGTAGTCATTGGAGCATTTAAACCGGATGCTATTTTCGGTGGAGCCTTCGGTACGGTATTAGCACAGGGAATCAAACGAGGATTACTGTCAAATGAAGCCGGACAGGGAACCATCACAATGTCAGCCGCGATTTCTGAACAGGATCATCCAGTAGAACAGGGATTTGTACAGTCTATCGGTGTATTCCTTGATACAATCATTATTTGTACATTAAGCGGATTTATCGTATGTGGCGCACATATTTGGACTAACTCCGCTTACAACTGGGAAGTTTTAAAAGATTCAAAAATTGATGTATTCCTTTCCTCTTTAAAAGAAATGATTCCAGGAACAGCCGCAGATGGAGCAGTCTCTTTATTTATCTGCATCTGTTATGGACTATTTGCATTTACCTCATTGCTCGGGCTGGTATCCTTTGCTTCTATCGCAGGAACAAGAATCACAAAGAGCAAAGCATTTACAAACTTTGTACGTGCATTAGGCGCTTTAATTTTTGTGCCACTTGGAACCCTTTGCGTTTTAGCAGGTCTAGAGCTGGATAACATCTGGTATGTCAGCGATTTGATTAATATTGCCCTTGTATTTGCCAATGCCCCGATTATTTTGTATGGTGGAAAATATGTTTACCGGGCATTGAAGGATTATGTAGATAACGATGGAAAACGATTTGTCGCAAAGAATATTGGGGTGGAAAGCGATATATGGAAGGATGAATAACTATTTAATTCATTAAGAGACAGACGCCCGAGAAGAGAGAAGATATCCTATATTTGTGACTTTAGTCGCGGCGGTTTAAATGCTCGCTTTATGCGCTCGCATCTAAACCTTGCTCCGAGGCCACAAATATAGGATATCTTATCTCTTCGAGGGCTGTCTTTGGCTGGATTTTGTTTGAATCAAATAGTGGTTACGGGGATTTGGGGGAGAGAGTAGAAATTTTCTGCTTGCTCTGAAATTATTGTGAACAGATGCTTTGCATTTAAATTGAAGTTATAAAGGTTGAAAAGGAAAATTGAAGCTTACTTCTTCTTGCTCCCAGGCCACAGATAGGGCTATAGGGACCTTCGCTTTTCTGTTTGTCCTCAAATCTGCAAGCTATCTTCTTGTGGAAATAGAGAAAATACAACAGGAAGAGTGTGAAAGAGAAAAAGATTCAAAACTTTAAATACCAGAATTCCCTTGTGCATTTTCAATAAATACGCTATAATTAGTTTGCTTTTTATTATTTATTTTTACAAGGAAGGGATATTCAATATTAAACGAATCAGTAATTAAAGTATTAAAAAATGCTATGTGGGATCTTGCAACATGTGCAGATGGAGAACCGAATGTAGTACCGGTTGCTTTTAAAGATGTTACAGAAGATGGAAAGCTGGTAGTAGGAGATGTTTTCCTTGAGACAACGTTAAAGAATATAAAAGCGAATGAAGGGGAAATTGCAATTTCCGCATATGATACAAAAAGTCTTGAAGGATATCAGATTAAGGGAACTGCTGAATATGTAACAGAAGGAGCTATTGTAGCTGCATTCAAGACTGCCGTTGAAGGAATGTTTAAAGGGGCAGCAACAGCCAAAGGAGCACTGATTATTACCCCATCTAAGGTCATTGTTACAACACCGGGAGCGGATAATAAGAAAGAAATTTAATGGTTCATAAATTGTTAAGCATAGTATATAGTGGTGGGGGATACATGAAGGATGAAAAATGATAATGAATTGCTGGCGGCTATGCCTGTACGGAAAGCTTTTTTTAGACTTGCACTTCCAGCGGTAGCAGCACAGCTTATTAATATTTTATATAATCTGGTAGATAAGATGTTTATTGGACATATTCCGGGAGTAGGAAAGCAGGCGTTGGCAGGTGTCGGTGTAACGGCCCCTGTCATTTTGGCCATTTCAGCTTTTGCAGCTCTTGTGAGTATGGGTGGTGCGCCTAAGGCATCTATTTTTATGGGAAAAGGAGATAATGAACAGGCAGAAAAAGTTATGGGAAGCTGTGCCTGGATGTTAATTGTATTGTCTGTTGTGTTAACGGCATTTATGCTGATTTTTGGAAAAATGATTTTACAACTATTTGGTGCAAGTGATAATACGATTCTTTACGCAACGGATTATATGAATATTTACTGTGTTGGCACACTATTTACACAGCTTACATTGGGACTGAATGCGTTTATTACCGCACAGGGAAAAACTTTGATCAGTATGTGTAACGTGGCAGTGGGAGCTGTAACAAATATCGTACTTGATGCCATACTGATTAATGGTTTTGGAATGGGAGTAAAAGGTGCAGCCCTGGCAACAGTTATAGCCCAGGGAGTATCAACCTGTTTTGTTATACATTATCTTATAAAACCGACAAGTCAATTAAAGCTCCGATTAAAAAATATTCGTTTTGAAAGAAAACTTCTTTTGCCATGTATTTTACTTGGTACTTCACCGGCATTGATGCAGCTTACAGAAAATATGGTGGCAATTAGCTTTAATACATCTCTGCAAAAGTATGGTGGAGATATAGCGGTGGCATCTATGAGTATTTTAACGAGCATCATGCAGTTTGTTATGTTGCTTTTGCCAGGTCTGGTACAGGGAGCACAGCCATTGCTGAGTTATAATCTTGGAGCAAAAAATATCTCAAGGGTAAAGAAAACATTCCGATTATTACTCATATGCTGTTTAAGTGGCTCATTTCTTATTTGGCTTGTTTGTATGCTGATACCGCAAAATGTAGCTTCTATTTTTACGGACGATGTGCCTCTGATTACTTATACAGGAAAAAGTATGCGGATTTATCTTGCAATGCTTCTTATATATGGAATACAAGTCGCATGTCAGTATAGCTTTGTTGCATTGGATCAGGCGAAAAAGGCAATCTTTCTTACAATATGGCGTAAAATTATTTTACTGATACCATTGATTTTTATTTTACCGCGAATTTTATCCGGTTCAGCAATGGAAGTTTTCTTAGCTGAACCAATTGCAGATACGATTGCGATTTGTACTACAGCACCGATGTTTTATTATTATTATCGGAAATTAAAATAGAAAAGAATAGAGAAGTTTACTAATAAATTTAATAGTAACTTCAAAAATAATCATCTTCAAGCTATAATGAAAGTAAATTAACAGTTTGAAGGTGATTTTTATATGGCAAAATATAAGAAAAAATTAGAAGAAGATATACGATGTCCCCTTGAATACGGACTGGCGATATTTGGAGGCAAATGGAAGTCGAGAATTATATGTGTACTGGCGGTCAATGAAAAATTACGTTATAGTCAGCTTCGTAAAGAAATGTATAATATTACGGATGCAGTATTAGTAGCAACTTTAAAAGATCTGGTCGAAGATGGAATTGCAGAAAGAAAATCATACAACAGTACTAACCGTATGGGATGGTGACAGGCTAGTTGGACTTACAAGGGTACTCGATGATACAGAAATGCTGGCACAGATTCATTATGTGCTTGTTCACCCGGAGTAAATGGCTTCTGTGCTGTGGCTGGAGAAGGTGAATTAAACAGGAGGAGGGGATTGGGGGGACAGAAGCTGATGTCTTCTGCTTACTCGAAAATGGCTGGGAGCAGAGGGTATGATTTAACCTGCAATATTCTGAGAGCAAGCAAAAAACTTCTACCCTCTCCCCCAAATCTCCACAACTACTATTTAATTCAAACAAAATCCAGCCAAAGATAGCCCGAGAAGAGATACGATATCCTATATTTGTGGCCTCGGAGCAAGGTTTAGATGCGAGCGCATAAAGCGAGCATTTAAACCGCCGCGACTAAAGTCACAAATATAGGATATCGTATCTCTTCTCGGGCGTCTGTCTCTTAATGAATTAAATAGTAAAATAGTGTATTATAGGAAATAGAATATTTTATTTTAAGAAAGAAGGGCGAATCATGAAATACATAATCATCGGAGCAGGTGGAACAGGCGGAATTCTCGGATTCTATATGACAAAAGCAGGAAAAGACGTAACACTGATCGCAAGAAATGCACATTTAGAAGCCATGAAGAAACAGGGACTTTCTGTCCAAAAAATGTGGACAAACGAAACAGAAACCATACCTGTCAGTGCAGAAAGTATGGAATCTTATGAGGCAAAAGGAGAAAAAGCAGATGTAATCCTCGTCTGTGTTAAAAAATATTCTCTCGATTCCTGCATTCCATTTATTCAAAACATTTCCCATGAAAATACGATAGTTGTTCCGGTATTAAATGTTTATGGAACGGGCGCATATCTTCAGGAGAAACTTCCAAAGATTCTTGTGACGGATGGATGTATCTACGTTTCTGCTAATATTAAACAGGCAGGAGTATTATTGCAGCATGGAGAAATATTAAGAGTATTTTTCGGTGTAAGGGAAAAGGAAGATTTGAAGAAATTAAATGGACAGTTGGATGGTGAATATAAAGCAGAAAGATTATTGAAAAAGATTGCACAAGATTTTAAAGACAGTGGAATTGATGGCATTTTGTCAGATAATATAAAACGGGATGCATTGACTAAGTTTTCCTATGTGTCTCCAATCGGAACCGCAGGACTTTACTTGCATGCTGTTGCAGGAGATTTCCAACGAGAAGGAGAAGCCAGGGAACTTTTTAAGACATTAATTCGAGAAATTGTTACACTAGCTAACGCAATGGGAATTACTTTCGAAGAAGACCTTGTAGAACGTAACTTAAAGATCCTTTCTAATTTGCCGGAAGAAGCAACGACATCTATGCAAAGAGATGTTATGGAAGGAAAACAGTCGGAGATTGATGGGCTGGTATATGAGGTTGTGCGGATGGCAGAAAAGTATGGAGCGGAAGTGCCGGCATATAGGAGAGCGGCAGAGAAGTTTCGGGAGATGGGGGTGAAGTAGTATAGAAAATGACATAGCTTAGTTGACAGATTGGAATATATACAGTATCATTAATTAACGCAATGCGTTTTGTGGTTGAATGGAGAGAGGTTGTGGGTAGAGGAAGAGAAATAAAAGAACTGCGAGAAAAAATGGGAATGAACCGCAGAGAATTCAGTGATTACTATGGAATACCATATCGTACGGTTCAGGACTGGGAAGCAGAAAAACGCCAATTGCCAGACTATCTGTTACGTTTGATTAAATATCGAGCAGAGATGGAGGGAATGGTGAAAAAAGATAAGTCGTAAGACTTATTTTTTTGCCAATTAATTAACGCAATGCGTTATAATTGTTGAGCTTAATGTTATAATTTGAAGACGAATGGTGGTATAGTATCTTTAGTCAAATAATAAAAAATTGAGATACAATAAATTGAGATAAT